>Ga0265297_10001458_pt1 | contig 55350 bp, 47 predicted proteins | sample Munlanlwell13791_FD_192502 | JGI IMG/M metagenome (GOLD analysis project Ga0265297, IMG submission 192502) | Leachate microbial communities from a municipal landfill in Southern Ontario, Canada - Leachate well 137-91 | ecosystem: Engineered > Solid waste > Landfill > Unclassified | place...
GATCGTCGCACCCGGAGTCACCAGGATCGCGAACGCGCCGAGATAGATGAGAAACTCGCTGACGAATCCGTTCAGCGGCGGTAGGCCCGAGATCGCCGCCGAGCCGACGAGAAACGCCGCCGCGGTGTGCGGCATGCGCTTCAGAAGCCCGCCGAGCCGGTCGATCTCGCCGGTGCCCGAGGCGCGGATCACGGCGCCTGCGCCCAGGAAGAGCAGCCCCTTGAAGATCGCATGGTTGAGCACGTGCAGCAGCGCCCCGCCGAAGCCGAGGAAGGCCACGACCGGCATCCCGCGTGAGACCCCGAAGAGCCCCAGGCCGAATCCGATCGCGATGATGCCGATGTTCTCCACGCTGTGGTAGGCCAGCAGCGCCTTGAGCTCATGCTGCGCGAGCGCGTAGAGGACTCCCATCACGCCTGAGATCGCGCCGATCGCGATGAGGGTCCACCCCCACCACTCGGGCGGGGCACCAAGGAGCGTCAGAATGCGCATCAACCCGTATATCCCGGTCTTGATCATCACGCCGGACATCAGCGCAGAGACATGCGAAGGGGCCGCCGGATGCGCCTCCGGGAGCCAGACGTGCAAGGGCATGAACCCGGCCTTGGTCCCGAAACCGACGAGCGCCAGGATGAAGAGCGCGCCGGCGGAGGGCAGAGAGGCCGCAGCGCCCTTCCACTCCGAGAACTCCATGCTCCCGGCGTGCGCGGCCATGAGCGCGAAGAGGGCCAAGAGAAACGCGGTGCCGATATGGGTTGCGACGAGATAGGTGATCCCCGCGCGCCGCACGTTCGCGCGGTCGTCGTCCAAGGTCACCAGGAAGAAGGAGGCAATCGCCATCATCTCCCATGAGATGAGGAAGAGCATGCCGTTGCGCGCGATCACGACCATCGCCATGCCTGCCGCCAGGAGCCCGAAGAAGAGGGGCGATCGTCCCGCACCCGCGCGCCCGCGCATGTAGGCGCGGCCGTAGAGGGCGGACAGCGCCGTGAGCAGAAATATCGGGATCAGGAAAAATGAGGAGAGCGGATCGAGGCCGACCGAGAATGCGGCGTACGGGATCGGCCACGCATGAAAGTACGAGACGAGATCGCCGCGAAGGAACGCGAGCGTCGAGAAGACGAGCCCCGTTGCGGCGCCGATCATCGCAAGGGCCGCGGCGATCCCTCCGCCGCGCCCCCTGCCCACAAGCGCGGGCACGCCGGAGAACGCGACGAGCGCGATGGCTGACAAAAGCAGCGCCACCTATGCGCCCCCTTCCCTGCCGCGGGCCAATCCGGACTCGACCCGGCGCGCCTGGCTCAGTATCTCGTCGCGCGAGGCCTCGCGCATCACCGCGTCCTTGAACCCCGCGTCGCGCATCACGAAGGCGAGCCGCGAGAGCAGATGCAGGTGAGAGCGCACGGTGGGGCTGATGATGGTGAAGAGCACGCGCACCGGTTTGCCGTCTATCGCGTCGAACTCGATCGGATGCTCCAGGAAACAGAGAGTGATGCCGGGGCGCTCGACGTTGAGCACTATCGGGTTGCGGGCGTGCGGGATCGCTATGCCGTCGCCGATGCCGGTGGAGCCGAGCGCCTCACGGGCCATCAGGATCTTGTGCAAAAATCCGCGATCCACGTCGTCCGGGAGCCGCAACATATCCACAACCGATTTCAGCGCCGCGGTCTTGTCCGCACCCGCCACGCGGTAGAATATGCCGCCGGACTCTATCGCCTCCACGAAGGTAGGCAGAGGACCGGAATCCTGCTCAGCCGGGGCCAAGGCCTCCTCGGAGATCGGCATCCGTTTCGCGCTCGCCCACTCCAGGACCTCGGCCCGGCTGAAACGGTAATGGTCCTTCAGTTTATATGAGGGGATCTCCCCCTTGCTGACCCAGCGATAGATCGTCTTTTCAGAGACATTCAGCAGTGCGGCAACATCCTTGACCATCAGCTTCATAATAATGCCTCACGATTCTCAATATAGGACTCTAAGGAACTTGGGTGGACAATATAGGACATAGAATCCCGTTTGTCCAAATTTTTCATAAAATCAGGCTTGTAGAACGCCTACGAGCCCATAAAAAAACAAGGGCGCTTTTCAGCACCCTTGTTCATTGTGGCGGGAGACGGGATCGAACCGTCGACCTAGGGGTTATGAATCCCTCGCTCTCACCATCTGAGCTATCCCGCCAATATATGCCTTAAATCCGGGTGTCGGCATATTCCACAAACTTGCGGATTGTGCAAGTTACTAATCCGTCATTTCCGTCATTTATTTCAACAAGATCGCTAGGGGATATCAAAAGAGATGACCTTTGCGCCGGAGGCGTTCTCGAACGCGTTAGCACTGTTTTTCAGGAGCAGGGTGAGCCCCCCGCCCTGATCCATCGCCATGGCCGCGATCTCGCCGGGCAGCCACTGGGTTCGCACCTGCTCAACGTAGCCCAGCGCGCTGTCAGGGACAAACTCCACAACCTCGCCTCCCCTGACGTACGGCTTTGTGCCCACGATGTCGTGCGCAGGCATGTCGGCCTTGACCGCGAAGATCTTAGAGCCGATCGCGATCGGAGAGATGTCGAATACCGCAATATCGCTCATAACCTCGTCCAGCGCAGGCCTCTGCTCCGCAGGCAGGGCGTTGGAGGTGCCGCCGAGCCTCTCGCCCGATCGCCACACCCTCTTCCACTTGCCCCGGCGCACGTTCTCGTAGACCTCCATGTGCGCCGGCCCCTTGAGGACCGCGACAGAGGGGGCGCCGTCCGCCGAAGCCAGCATGGCGAACTGGTAGATGTCCGTGTAGCGCGGCAGATCGAGCCTCTCGCCTGCCTTCAGTTTATTGCCAAAGAGCGCGAGTTCGCGCACGGCGCCCGAGAAAAACTTCTCCTGGTTCCACGCCTGGCCGACGAGCTTCTGTCTCAATGATCCCGATTCATCGGGCACGCCTAAGGCGCGAACCGAATAGCGCGCGTAGCTGACCGCCTCTTCGCATCTGCCGGCCGCGGGGTCGAGCCTGAGCACCACCGACGCGGGCAGCCCGTCCTCGACCGCCGATATCGCAGCCTCGGGTTTTCCGTCCGCATCGAGGTCGATGAGATACACTCGAGCCGCGTCCGCTGCAGCCTTCCACCCGCATGAGAATTTCTCCGCGAATCCCGCTTCGGAGAGCGAGCCCACGCGGATTCTGCGGCGTTCGAGCAACACAGTATCCGCCGCGCCGTCCGAGTCGATGTCGGCCTGAGCCATGTCCCACAGATCGCCCGGTATCGGCTTGCCTGCCCACGCGTATTTCAGAGAGCCGGGGGAGGAGCGGCCCTCCTCAGGCTCCTTTGCCTGACAATGGAATGTCGTCATCAGAGAGAGGACGGCTGCGAAGAGGATGGCGATTTTTTTCATATGTTCCTTATTCCAGCTGGCTGCTGTAACCGAGTTTTTTGATCATGTCAGGGTCCTTTGTCCAGTCCTTCACGACCCTCACCTGCAGATCGAGAAAGACCTTGTTGCCCACAAGCTTCTCGATCTCTTCCCTCGCGCGCGTGCCGATCTCGCGGATGCGGGTCGCGCCCTTGCCTATGACCATGGACTTCTGCGACTCGCGCTCCACTATGATGGCCGCCTTGATGCGCGTGATGTCCCCCTCTTCCTTCGGGTCCTTGAACTCCTCGATCTCGACCGCGGCCGAGTACGGGATCTCCTGCTGCATCTGCAGAAATACCTGCTCGCGGATGATCTCGGCCGCGAGAAACCTGACCGGGTGGCTGGTGTAGGAGTCGTCGGGAAAGAGCTGCTGGCCCTCGGGCAGGCGCTCCTCTATGACTTCGATCAGCTCGGGAACGCCGTCGCCCCTGAGCGCCGAGAGATACACGACCTCCCTGGCCCCCCAATCGTCGCGAAAGGCGAAGGCCCTCTCCCTGAACTTCGAGCGGTCGGCGAGGTCGGACTTGTTCGCCACGATTATGCAGCGCTCGCCGCCGATCCGTAAAAAGAGCTCCTTCTCTACGTCGTACTCGTTCGAGGAGGCGTCCACCATGAGCAGGATGAGGTCCGCATCGTCGATCACCGACTCCACGATCTCGTTCATCGCCTGATTGAGCGGCTTTCTCGAGTGATGGAAGCCGGGGGTGTCCAGGAATACGATCTGGCAGCCCTTGGCGTTGTGGATTCCCACTATGCGGTGCCGCGTGGTCTGCGGCTTTGGCGTGACTATGGCGAGCCTCTCGCCTAAGATCGAGTTGATCAGCGTGGACTTGCCTACGTTCGGGCGGCCGAGTATGGCCACGTATCCGCTCTTGAATGCCATATGGTCAGCCGCAGCAGCAGGGTCCGCACTTCTCGTCCTTTTTGCAGCAGGTGTTGAAACAATTAACAGAATCGCGCACTTCCGTCCAGCGTTCGGCGCTGCCGACGAATCAAAGGGAGATTCTGAAACAAGGCTTTATTATTGTGTAAAATCAATTAGTTGCGATGGGTAGAAACGGCCCCTTTATCGCGCAACTTTCTCCATTTTCAGCCGATAATTAGCAAGAGACATCCAGGGGGGGCTGGAGTCTTCCATGCTCGATCTATCCAAAACCTTGGACACCGTTTACAGCGTCCTTGAAAATTTGTTCTCCGCTACAGGGAACGAGCCTCAGCATACCGGCATGAAAGCCGAAGAGGCAAAAAATATTATCAGAACAAACCTCCACGACAATTTTGTTGGAACCGATCCGGCAGAGATCCTCAAACAGGCCGAGATATGCGACCAGTCCTTCGCGACATACGATATCCCTTATGGCCCGCTGGCGGACGACTATGTCGAATGCCTCGACAACCATATCCAGTTAAAGAATATGCATCTCCTGGATCGGATCGCCTCGATGTCAGTCGATGCAATCCTCGACATGGAGACGAAACGCTCGAGTGGAGCACCCATCTCAGCAGCGAACATGGAGAGCATCTCACTTTACGCCAATGAACTCTCAGTATCCATATTTTCAAAGGTGCTCTCGCCTCAATCGAACTATACCTATGAATATTACTTCGGATCAATTACCGATGAATATTACTTCGGATCAATTTCCGAAGATGAGATAATTGAGACAGCTGTTTACGGAATGTTGGCCGACGTCCGTGGAAAATATCCTGATTTCCAAAGGTGTCCTGAAGGTGTTCGCGGACACCTGTACAGGGCCATCGAGCAGGAGGTAAATGACTCGTGGTCGCTGGACCTCGTCCCCATAGAATTGATGGGCGGTACTTCGGTAAAGAACCCGCGATACGGGGATATACCATATTTCCGAATCTACGGCGACGCTGCGGGGTGCACCTATCCGGACGCCCTCAATCCGGGCGAGGATGCGTTCTACACCATACTCCCCAAGCCCCTGAGCCGCGGGGGGAGGAACCAACCTTATCCCGATTCGGTGCCCAAGTGCACGGTCGGTCAAACGCTCGCGCGCATCATATCCAAGCCCGACCGCGAAACCGATACCCACGCTCCTACTTGGAGCCATGCGATGTCGTTCATGGCGCCGGGATGGAAGGAGATCGAAGATGACGAAGTCGAAGAACTGTTAAAGCATCATGACGACCCCTCTGGAGTCGGCATGATCTGCCAGAAACGAATATCCAATTCACCCGAGCGCTACGGCCTTTTCTGGTTTCTGAATTATGATCCGCTGGGGGAGCTCGAAGCGAAGCCTCTCCGAGGAGGCCTTGAGGGGCTTCTCATGGCGGAAAAACACATCCGCAAAATACTCCCAGAGGCGATGGAACGCTGCCAACCCACCGCCGACGAGATCAAGACGATGTACGGCATGTCGGAGAGTGCTGCGAAGATCCTGGACGAGCACATAAAAGCCGGCTGGGATCCCATCTTAAAGGAGAAAGTGGCGCCGGCGGTCGTCGACGAGATCGTAAAGATGCACGACATAGGACGGATGAAATTATCACAGAAGAAAATCCTTGAGGACATAGTCTCATTCGGCATCCAGCACGGCGTCGACGAGGAGGATATCCTGGGAATGGCCACGGATCTTACCGAGAGGGACACAGGCCTCGAGACCCTCGTCTATGGAATCGCCACAATCGTATCCCTCCGAGTGGCGAAATCATTCAACACATCACCCCTCGGCGAGGGGCTCATATCGGGCGATCTCGAGCCCTTCGTCGATGCAGTAGAAGCGGCCATAAGAAATGGCCGCATATCGATACGGACGAAGAGCGAGAGGGACGTCCCCATGTCCAATCTCGTATATGCATATTATAATTCGGACGACAACGAGATCACCTTTCCTCCTCTTAACGGCAATTTCAACACAACCGCTATTTTCGGAACGATAGTGCACGAGTGCTATCACGCTTATCAGGACATGAATCATGACAATCGTCCGCTCGTGGAGATTGAACGCGCAGCGCATGAAAGAGACATTAAAGCAACGAACCTGTTGCTCAATGCAGGCGCCATCATGTCCGAATCCGATATCCTGACTCTATCCGATTACCAGCAGACCGGCACGGCGTACGCGCTCGCCGTTCAAGCCAATACCTTGAGATGCATGGGCGTACCGGAAAAGGTTGTAGAAAAAACCAAAACAACCTATTCAGATGCAAATAATTTCTACATGGACTACCAAGGCGAAGTTATGCTGGAGATGCTCGGCCTGCAGGATGGGACTTCTATAAACTCTTTCTACAGCTTCTTCAGCTTGCAGAATTATTTGACCGTAGAAAAGAACATTATGGACGCCTCCATGATCAAGCATGGCAAGCATTATGAGACGATGAAGACAATGGGAATATCGAAGGAGGAGATGGCCGATGCGCGTGAAGATATCGAGTATGCAAGGGTCGATATGGATGACGGATACTTTGAGCCTACCTACGCGGGCAGCGTTGAGGCCTCTAAATATTTGAACCTCTCTTCAGACCTGGCAGCCTATACATATTACTGGGATCGCGATACATGGGGGAAGATAATGGAGGAAAGGGCTGAAATGTTCGACTCCATTGCAGAAGTGCTCATGTATGCGTACCCCCAATTGGGGGGAATCGAGTGAAATCCCCGCACCCCTAAAAATCCTTGGCCATTTTTCGCGCCTTCTCGATGGCGGCTTCCTGCCGTTTGGCCGCCTCCTCTGCCCCCATCTGCAGGGTGGGTTCGACCGCGATTTGGCGTACATCGGTGATGCCCATGAAGGAGAGCGCGAGGCTCATGTAGTTGCGGCAATAGTCGAGATCCTCGCCAGGCGTGCCCGGCGCGTACTCCCCTCCGCTGGCGTAGGCCACGAAGGCCGGTTTGCCCAGCACGAGCCCCTTGTAACCCTCGTCAGGCGAATATGAAAATGTGTAGCCGGGCTGGATGATCACATCTAGGTAGTGCTTGAGCTTGTAGGGTATGCCGAAGTTCCACATCGGCACTGCGAAGACGTATTTGTCGGCCTCCATGAACTCCTTGATCAGGCTCTCGACCGCCATCCATGCGACCTGTTCCTCCCTCGTCGCCGTCCGGCCATGCAGTATGTTGTACTTCGCTGCGAGAGTCAGGCCGTCCATCGAGGGGAGCTCCATCTTGAAGACGTCGTGGATCGTGATCTCGGAATAGCGATCGATCTTGGAATACGAATCGATGAACTGATCGGCGATTGCCACCGAGTGCGAGCGATCGCGCCTGGGAGAGGCTTTTATATAGAGTACTTTGCTCATTCGACCCTCCTCTTTTTGGGTGAAATCATTTCCCCGCGTCGATCTTCTCCAGCGTCTGCATGGCTGCCTCCTGCTCCGCCGCCTTCTTGGATGCGCCCTTTCCCACGCCCCAGAGCCTGTCCTGGATGTACAGGTGCACCTCGAAGGTCTTCGCGTGGTCCGGACCCGTGGTGCTCTGGAGCCTGTAGCGTGGCACCGCCCTGAAGCGCGCCTGGGAGACCTCCTGGAGCCTGGTCTTGAAGTCGCGCACGAAGCCCACGCCGCCGGCGCGCTCCAGCAGGTCCTCGTAGAGCCCCTCGATCACGCCGAAGGCCTTCTTGAAACCGCGGTCGAGGTAGATCGCGCCGAAGACCGCTTCGAGCGCGTCGGAGAGAAGCGACGGTTTGTCGCGGCCCCCGGTCTGGTCCTCCCCCTTGCCGAGGTACATGTATTCGCCGAGCCCTATCTCCCTCGCGAGCTCGGCGAGCTGCCCCTCGTTGACGACCGCGGCGCGCAGCTTCGAGAGATCCCCTTCGGGTGAGTCGGGAAATCGCTTCATGAGCAGGTGGCTTATGACGAGCTCCAGCACCGCGTCGCCCAGGTACTCGAACCTCTCGTTGTGCTCGGTCTGCGCGAGTTTTCGCTCGTTGGCATATGACTTGTGCACGAGCGCCTTGCGCAGGCTCTCCCTGTGCTTGAATTTATAGCCGATCGCCTTCTCGAAATCCTTGAGCCGGGCCTTCTCTTCCTTCGTCATCTCCACTCCCCCCTTGCGCGCACGCCGTTCACCCGTGTGATTGCAGCCGCCCCCATGGCGCCGTAGCCGATCCGCCCCGCAGGTAGCCGCAGCTCAATAGCGTTGTCTGAAAAGGCCTTCACCATCCCTTGGCCGTCCGCCTCCCTGGAGGTGACAATGACATCCATGGACTTTCCGATCAAGTGCTGAAGGAACGCGCCGCGTTTTTTTGCGGCCATGGTCCTAAGCTCCGATGCCCTCCTGCGCCTCATCGCGCAGCTCACCTGACCTGGCATGGAGGCCGCCGGGGTCCCCTCTCTGGGAGAAAAGGGAAACACGTGCAGCCCTGCGATCGGCATGGATTCGAGGAGCAAAAGCGTGGCCCTGTGGTCCTCCTCGGTCTCGCCGGGGAGACCCGCGATGATGTCGCCCGTGATCGCGATCCCCGGCGCCGCCCTCGCGAGCGCATCTGCGGATTCTTTGACATCCCGGGCGCCATAGCCCCTGCGCATGCGGCGGAGCACCGCGTCCGAGCCGCTCTGTATCGAGAGGTGGACGTGCCTGCAGAGGCCGCCCGAGGAGATGATTTCACCCAACTCTGCGCCGGCATGTTTGGGGTCGAGCGAGCTCAGCCTGATTCGGGGGACACGCTCGTCTGTCACAAGGTTTTTCACGAGGTCGAAGAGCCTGACCTTGGGCGAGAGGTCCCCCCCGTATTGCCCCAGGTCTATGCCGACGAGGATGATCTCTTGATGATGCTCTCCGAGCCTCTTCGCCGCAGAGACGACGAGGGAGGGGGCGAGGCTCCGAGAGGGACCCCTGGCCTTTGCAATGATGCAGTAGGCACAGGCCTTGTCGCAGCCCTCCTGTATCTTGAGAAACGCGCGAGCCCTCGACTGCGCATCGCAGGCCACTGGCCCGAACGCGCGATCGCGGGCAGCGCATTCTCCCTGGATCCCGGCGCGTTCAAGGATGAAACTGATGAGCCCCTCCCTGTCGGAGGTGCCGAACACCCCGTCGACTTCGCGCATTGCAACGAGTTTGTCCCTCGCGACTTCGCCGTAGCAGCCGGCCGCGATGACGCACGCGGCGGGCGAACGCTTCCTGGCCCTGTTCAGCATCTGCCTCGATTGCGCAGAGGCCAGCGCCGTGACGGTGCACGTGTTGACGACGTAGACCTCGGCATCATCCTCGAAATCGACTATATCGAGACCCGCTGCAGCAAGAGCCTGCGCGACCGCCTCGGTATCCGACCAGTTGGCCTTGCAGCCAAGCGTTGTGAGGGCGACGCGCATCATTCTATCCATCCCCCTCCCAGGACTTCATCCCCATCATAGAATACCGCCGCCTGGCCGGGCGCAGGGGCACGCACCGGTTCGTCGAAGAGCACCCTGCACCTCTGTGCGCCCTGCATCTCAATGCGCGCAGGCGCGCCCTGGTGCGTGGATCTCACCTTCACCACGGAGTTCCTGTCCCCCGCATTATTCGGGTGGGTCCAGCTCACGCCCGAGACCGTGATCTCGCTTCGCATGAGATCAGCGTCCTGGCCGAGGACCACGCGGTTTTGGGCCCGGTCTATCGAGAGCACGTACTGCCTGCGGCCAAAGGCCTTGCCAAGCCCCCTGCGCTGCCCGACCGTGTATCGATATATCCCCTCGTGAGTGCCGAGCCGCTTTCCTGCGGCGTCCACGAACTCCCCGGGCCCGCCGATCCTCTCCGCGGCCTGCGACTCGACGAACGGGGCGTAACCATCGTCGGGCGCAAAGCAGACCTCCTGGCTCTCCTTCTTCTCGGCATTGTCGAACGTGAGCTCGGCCGCCTTTTTCCTCACCTCGGACTTATTCAGTTCCCCTAGCGGAAAGAGGAGTCTGGAGAGCTCTTCCTGTCCCAGGCTGAAGAGGAAATACGACTGGTCCTTCTTCTCGTCGCAGGATCTCTGGAGCGCAAACGCGCCGCCCCTCTCCTCGATGCGCGCGTAGTGGCCCGTGGCGCAGAGCCCGGCGCCGAGACGGGCGGCCTCCTCCATGAGAGCGGGGAATTTGATCGAGCGATTGCACGCGACGCACGGCGACGGGGTTCGGCCCGAGAGGTACTCCTCCACGAACGGGTCGATCACCAGTTTCTTGAACTCCATCTTGCGGTCGATCGAAATATGGGGGATCCCTAGACCCTCGCAGACCTTCCTCGCGTCCATCCTGTCCCTCGCGGAGCAGCAGCTCTGCCCCCGCAAGGCATGACAGGAGAACATGTCTATGGACATGCCGACCACGTCATAGCCCTGCTCGACGAGCAGCGCAGCCGCGACGGAGGAGTCCACGCCGCCGCTCATCGCGACGACGACCTTTTTTCCGCAACCATGTGTCATATTCCAATCCGACTTCCGAAACGAGGTCACGACTTCTTCTCAAGAAATTCGAGGCGTCTCTCCAGCTCCACGATCGAGCGGCGCATGCCGTCCATCGCCTCTCCGAACGGGTCGGGGAGCGTGTTGTGCGCAAGATCGTACTCGTGCACCTGCCCGTGATGGATGATCGGGTCCCGGCGATGCACGACCCTGCCCGGTATTCCCACCACAGTGGAGTGGGTGGGCACGTCGTGTATCACGACCGAGCAGGAACCTATGCGGCTGTCGTGGCCGATCTTGATGGGGCCCAGGATGATGGCGCCGGCGCCCACCACCACCTTGTCCTCGAGGGTCGGGTGACGCTTGCCCTTGCTCCAGCTCACGCCGCCCAAGGTGACCCCCTGGTACAGGGTCACGTCCTCGCCGATCACCGTTGTCTCGCCGATGACTATGCCCATGCCGTGGTCTATGAAGAAACGTCTGCCGATGGTGGCAGCAGGATGGATTTCGATACCCGTGATCCAGCGGGAAAACTGGGACAAAACCCTCGCCAACAGCTTCAAGTGATGCTTCCATAAGCCATGTGCAACCCTATGTAATACAAGGGCATGCAAACCAGGATAGCAGAGGATAATCTCAAGCCTCGATCGCGCCGCAGGGTCGCGCTCAAAGACCATCCTGAAATCGTCCCTGATCGTCTTTATGAGGTTTATCATGATCTCTTGAGGAAACCCGGATCTCTTACCCCCCGATGTCGGGGCGGCCGGATTCGAACCGGCGACCTCTTGCACCCCAAGCAAGCGCTCTAGTCCAGGCTGAGCTACGCCCCGTGTCTCAGACAGCCGGGGGGTAAGAGTTCCGGGCTTCCCTGTGTCGATCTTATGTCCTGATCAGCGTAAGCAGTTCCTCGAGATCCCTCTTTATCTTCTTGAAGGCCTTGAAGCTGCCCCTGTCCTTCATACCCATCGCGGACCTTGAAGGGGGCGCATCTTCTTCCTCATCTTCCTCCAGGTCGGTCTCTGAAAAGACGTCGAGCTGACGCGGTCCCTCGACCTTTTCCGCCGCCTCCAGGACCTCTTCCTCAGGCTCATGGACAGGAGCTCCGTTGCCGTCGCCCTTTGTGAACTCCTTGAGCCTCTTGCGCGCGCCGTTGATCGTGAAGCGTTCCTCGTAGAGCAGCTCCTTTATGCGGAGCAGGAGCTCCACGTCCCTGCGCTTATAGAGGCGCTGGCCTGACTTGGACTTAGAGGGTTTTATGTCCGTGAACTCAGACTCCCAGTACCGCAGGACATAGGGCTTCACCCCGACGAGGTCGCTCACCTCGCCGATACGAAAATAGAGCTTATTAGGGATCTGCGGCATATAAGCCTCCCCTTCCCTTTGCATCAGGCCGGGCAATCCCATGTCGATTTAGATGTCCGACACGAGGCGACGGCCGGTCATTAGCACTATGCGCCCTGGGCCTCGCCCTTGTTCAGCGCGGCCTTGAGGACCTGGCTGGGCCTGAACGTGAGCACCCTGCGAGCCGTGATCTCTATCTCCTCGCCGGTCTGGGGATTGCGCCCTATGCGCGGCCTCTTCTGCCGCACGACGAAGTTGCCGAAACCGGAGATTTTGATCTTCTCGCCGCGCTCCAGCGTCTCCTTCATCGTGTCGAAGACCAGCTCCACAATTTCAGCCGATTCCTTCTTTGAGAACCCCACCTTCTCGTAGATCTGCTCTATTATCTCGGCCTTCGTCATGACTGCCTCCCTTCGTTTATAAGTCGTCCGTAAATCATCTCAGCACAGCGCCAAGCTTTGCCGAGAGATCATCCACTATCTTCGCGTGCGCCGAGCTCGCCTCCTCGTCGGTCAGGGTCCTGTCCGATCTGGAGAAGCGGAGCGATATGGCCATGCTCTTCTTTCCGGCCGGCAGAGAGCCCCCGCGGAAGACGTCGAACAGCCGCACGTCGTCGAGGATCTTCACGCCGCTGTCGGATATCACCTTCTCCACTTCGCAGAGCGGCACGCCGTCGTCCAGCATGATCGCGATGTCGCGGATCACGAACGGGAACCTCGAAAACTCGCGGTACCTCGGCGCCCTCGACTGGGCGCTCATGGCCAGTTTCTCGAAGCAGAGCTCGAACGCGTAGATCTCCTGCGCGATTCCGAGCCTGCGCGCGAGGTCCGGGTGCAGCTCGCCCACGAAGCCGACCCTCGCGTTGCCCTGCAGCACATACGCGAACCTGCCGGGGTGCAAAAACGCCGGCGGCTCGCCCCTCTGGAATATCACATCCTCCGAAAGCCCGAGCGCGCCTACGGCGGTCTCGACGCAGAGTTTGGCGTCGTAAAAATCCACCGCCTCCTTGGAGCGCTCCCACGCGCCGGGGCAGCGGTGCCCGCAGACGAGACCCGCGACCATGCGCGGCTCGTCGATGGAATCGAGCGCCTTCGTCCGCTGGAAGACCTTCTGGAGAACGAATAGGCGCACGTCCTCGCGTTGGCGCATGAGGTTCTGCTTCGCCGCCTCCACGAGGTTGGGGATGAGCGAGATGATCATCAGCCCCTGCTCGTTGGAGATAGGGTTTATTATCCGGATCGGCTCCGGTCCCTGATCCGCGAAAGGAGCCAGGACCTCCTCGGAGGCGAAACCGTAGAGCACGATCTCAGTGAGCCCGGCGCCGATCAGCGCCCCCCTCACCGCCTCTTCCTCCGTCGCACAGCGCGGCCGGGCGATCGAGGAGAGCACGATCTTGGGCATCGTCGCCTCTATCTCGCCGTAGCCGTACAGGCGCGCAACCTCCTCGACCAGGTCCACCGGCCTCGTGAGGTCCGGCCTGAAGGTGGGGATCGTAGCAACGATCCTTCCCTTGCCGGACGACGCAACGCCGAGCCCAAGCCGCTTGAGAATGGAGGCGACCTTCGGCGCGCCAAGATCAGTGCCCAGAACGCGGTTCACGTCGGATGCGGTCAGAGAAAGCCTCGCGGGCATTATCTTCTTGGGATAGATGTCGACCCAGTCCTCCGTGGGTGCGCCTCCCGCGGTCTCCACGATGAGAGCGGTCAGCCTGTGAAGCGCGCTGAGCACGCCGTTCGGATCCACGCCGCGCTCGAAACGCCTGGAAGACTCCGTCGAGAGCCCGATCCTCTTGGAGCTCCTGCGAACGCCCGTCGGGGCGAAGTACGCGCTCTCGAGCAGGACCTCCACGGTGTCCTCGCGGACCTCAGAGTTCTCGCCGCCCATCACTCCGGCCAGCGCCACGGGACCATTCGCATCGCAGATCATGAGGTCGTCCGAGGAAAGCAGCCTTTTCACCCCGTCGAGAGTCGCGAAACTGCGGCCCTCCTCGGCGGTCTTGACGATGATCCTCCTGCCGCCGAGCCTAGAGAGGTCGAAGGCGTGCAGGGGCTGGCCCGTCTCCAGCATGACGTAGTTGGTGGCGTCGACTATGTTGTTGATCGAGCGTATGCCGCAGGCGGCGAGCCTCGCCGAGATCCATTGCGGCGACGCGCCTATCTTGACCCCCCTGATCACGCGCGCGGCGTACCTGGGGCAGCGCGCCCTGGACTGGACCGAGATCTTCGCGGCCTTGGCCATGCGTCCCTCGCCCCTGGGCGGCTTCTCGCCGCGCAAGCTCAGCTTGGCGCCGGTGATCGCGGCGATCTCGCGCGCGAGGCCAGCCACCGAGAGGCAATCGGACCTGTTCGGCGTGACGCCGATCTCGAAGATGGCGGTCCTTCCCGCCTTCTCCAGGGACTCGACCTCGAGACCGCTCATGGTGAGCGACTGGGCGAGTTTTTCCGCCCCTGTCCTCACCTCCACGAATTCCTGTAGCCAATCCAAAGGTACGCGCATATTTTTAAGCCGATCAAAACTGTTCAAGGAATCTCAAGTCGTTCTCGAAGAACAACCTTATGTCGCCTATCGCGTACTTGAGCATCGCTATCCTCTCGATGCCCATGCCGAAGGCGAACCCGCTGTATGTCTTCGGGTCGAGCTTCACGGAGTTGAAGACGACCGGGTCCACCATCCCGCAGCCGAGTATTTCGATCCACCCGGTCTGTTTGCAGACGCGGCAACCCGCCCCGCCGCACATCACGCACTGGATGTCCACCTCGGCGGAGGGTTCGGTGAACGGGAAGTAGCTCGGCCTGAACCTGACCGCGAGCGAGGGACCGAACATGCGGTGACAGAATGTGGAGAGCACGCCCTTGAGATCGCCCATCGTGATGTGGCGATCGACCATCAGGCCCTCCACCTGATGAAACATCGGGGAATGCGAGATGTCGTTGTCCCTGCGGAAGACCGCTCCCGGAAAGATCGCGCAGATCGGGGGCTTCTTTGATTCCATCACATGGATCTGCACGGGAGAGGTATGCGTGCGCAAAAGCCTCCCCCCCTCGACGTAGAAGGTGTCCTGCATGTCGCGGGCAGGATGGTCGGCCGGAACGCCCAGCGCCTCGAAGTTGTAGTAATCGGTCTCGATCTCGGGGCCCTCGTGCACGGAGAAACCCATATCCGTGAAAATGGAGAGCACGTCCGCCATGGCCCTGCGCAGCGGGTGCTCGTGGCCGCGGCGCATACCCCTGCCGGGCAGGGTGATGTCTATGCGCTGTTTCGAGACTGAATCCGCGATCGCGGCGGTGCCGAGCGCAGGGATCAGCTCGGAGAGCCTGGACTCGACTATGGACTTGGCCACGTTGATCTCGCGGCCCACCTCCGGACGAGCATCCGCAGGCACGTCCTTGAGCGACTTCAGTATGGAGGTGATCAGCCCCTTGCGGCCGAGATACTTCACCCTGCAGGCCTCCGCGGACGCGACGTCGCTCACAGAGCCCAATTCGGCCTGCGCCTGCCGCTTCAACTGAGCGATCTCCTCAAGGATTCTTTCCTTCAAAGCGATCACCGCCTTTTGAAAACGAGCCTACTTTGCGCCTCCGGCCATATGCACCAGGACCGCGAAATCCTCCGGATGATTCAAAGCGAGCTCCGCAAGCATCTTGCGGTTGAGCTCCACCTTCTGCTTCGCGAGGTTTCCGATCAGGCGGCTGTATGATGTGCCGCCGGCCCTCGCGCCGGCCTGGACGCGCGTCTGCCACAGCCCCCTGAAGGAGCGCTTCTTGAGCTTGCGACCCACGTACGCGTACTGCAGCGCGTGATCGACCGCCTCCATCGCCGTGCGGATCAGGCGGCTCCGGGCTCCGTAATAACCCTTTGCCTGCTTCAGCACCTTCTTGTGATGGCGCTTCGATTTAAAACCGCGTTTTGCTCGAGGCATCTTGCTACCCTCTCTTTCCCTGTTGAGTACTTCGACTGCGCCAAAGACGCCGCTCAGTATCAACCCTGAGCATGGTCGAAGGGTTGAGTTACCTGATGAGCAGAAGCCTGCCGATGCGCTTCTCGTCGGCCTTGGAAACATAGCCCTTCGAGCGCAGGCGCCTCTTCTGTTTCCTCGTCCTGTTGGTGAGGATATGGCGCAGCTTCGAGCGCTTCCTCTTGATCTTTCCCGTCTTCGTCGCGCGGAAGCGCTTGACCGCGCTCCTCTTGCTCTTCAGCTTGGGCATCTTGTTCCTCCTCGCCGCTCAATCTTTGGCGGCAGACAATGTCTTCTGAGGTTCGGCCGCCGCTGCCGGCGCCGCCTTCTTTTTGCCCGGCACCAGCATCATGAAGAGCTGCCTCTCCTCCATCTTGGGGAAGCTCTCCGGCTCGCCGAGCCCCTTCACCTCTTCCACCACCCGCTTCATGCGATCGTGGCCCAGATTCATGTGGGCCATCTCCCTTCCGCGGAAGCGGATCGACACCTTCACCTTGTCGCCCTCCTCCAGAAACTTCTTTATGTGCCGAAGCTTGGTCTGGAAGTCATGCTCGTCGGTGCTGACGCGCATCTTGATCTCTTTTATGACCACGACCACCTGGCGCTTCTTCTGCTCGTGCTTGCGCTTCGCCTCCTCGTACTTGAACTTGCCGTAGTCCATCAACTTGCAGACCGGCGGTCTGGAGGCCGGCGAGATCTCCACGAGGTCGAGGCCGGCATCCTCCGCCATCCTCAGAGCCTGGTGCGTCGGAACCACTCCAAGCTGGCCGCCGGCGTCGTCTATCAACCTCACCTCCGGCACCCTGATCCTTCGGTTGGTCCTCAGATCATCGGGTTTACCTCGCCTTGCGTTCGAAATCATTGGGGGACGAATAACTCCACCTCCTTTGTAAAATGTTTGTGCAACTCCCTCAAGCGGACACCCTCTCCGCCACCTCGACTGCGAGTTTTTCGGCGAAGGCGTCGAGCTGCATGACCCCGAGATCCCCTTCCTTCCTGGATCTCACGGCGACCGTGCCAGCGCCCGCCTCTTTGGCCCCGACCACCAGCATATAGGGCACTTTGGAGAGCTGGGCCTCCCTGATCTTGAGGCCGAGCTTCTCGTTTCGATCGTCCACGCTCACCCTGAGACCCCTGGCCGAGAGCTTCTCCGCGGCCTGCTTCGCGTAAGGGATCTGCGCCTCGCTCACCGAAAGCAGGAGCGCCTGCACCGGCGCGAGCCAGCAAGGGAAAGCGCCCGCGTAGTGTTCGATGAGCACTCCGAAGAAACGCTCGAGGCTGCCGAGGAGCGCGCGGTGCACCATGTAAGGCCGGTGCCGCTGCCCGTCGCTGCCAACGAACTCCATGTCGAACCGCTCCGGCAGGTTGAAATCGAACTGGATCGTGGTCATCTGCCATTCGCGCCCCAGCGCGTCCCTGACCTTGAGGTCGATCTTCGGGCCGTAGAACGCCCCGCCCCCTTCATCCAGCTCGTATTCCAGCTTCTCCTCCGCGACCGCGTGTTTGAGAGCGGCGATCGCCTGGTCCCAGCGCGCAGGCTCCCCCACCGCCTTCTCCGGACGCGTGGCCAGATATGCCTTCACGTCGGTGAAGCCGAACGACTTCCACATGAAGAGCGAGAAGCGCAGCACCTCGCGGATCTCGTGGTCGATCTGGTCCGGCGTACAGATGATGTGAGCGTCGTCCTGGGTGAAGCCGCGCACCCGCAACAGGCCGTGCAGCACGCCGCTCTTCTCGTATCGATAGACCGTGCCCAGCTCCGCCCACCTGAGCGGCAGATCCCTGTAAGAGCGCATCTGCGTCTTGTAGACCATGATGTGGAAGGGGCAGTTCATCGGCTTGATGTAGTAATCGTTGCCGTCGATATCCATCGGCGAGTACATGCTGTCGCGATAGAAGTCGAGATGACCGGAGGTCTCCCACAGCGTCGCGCGGCCGATGTGCGGCGTGTACAGGATGTCGTACCCGTTCCGATAGTGCTGATCCTTCCAGAAGGTCTCTATCGCGTCGCGGATGCGCCCGCCCTTCGGGTGCCACAGGATCAGCCCCCCGCCGTACTCGTCCATCGTGGAGTAGAGGTCGAGCTCTTTACCGAGCTTGCGGTGATCGCGCTTCGCAGCCTCCTCGAGGCGCGCGAGATGGTCCGTGAGCTCCGCCTTGGTCTGGAATGCCGTGCCGTAGATGCGCTGCAGCTGCTGCCTCTTCTCGTCCCCCCTCCAGTATGCGCCGGCCACGGAGAGGAGCTTGAAGGCGCCTATTTTGCCTGTGTCCTCCACGTGGGGGCCGCGGCAGAGGTCGACGAATTCGCCGTGGCGATAGATCGTGATCCGCTGCCCCTCGGGCAGCTCGTCGATAAGCTCCAGCTTGTACGGCTCGTCCTTGAAGATCGCCCTGGCCCCCTCGCGGGTCACCTCCTCGCAGATGAACGGGAGCTTGGCGTCTATGATGCGCGCCATCTCCTGTTCTATCTTCGCCAGATCCTCGGAGGTGAACGGCCTCTTGTAGTCAAAGTCGTAGTAGAAGCCCTCCTCGATGGATGGGCCTATCGTGATCTTCACACCCGGGAAGAGACGCTTCACCGCGTCGGCCATCACGTGCGCCGCGGAGTGTCTCAGCATCTCGAGCTCCATGAGTTCTTTGTCGCCCTTCTCAGTCATTTTTCTAGCCTCTCAGCTTCCGAAGCTTCTGCCTCTGTGGGCCTTACTGGACTCGAACCAGTGACCTCTTGCGTGTCGAGCAAGCGCTCTAGCCATCTGAGCTAAAGGCCCATGATAAATATAGAGAATTCTGGATACGGTCTGGTCCCAAAAATGTCAAGAAAATTGATTTCCCTTATAAAACAATCCACCTCTTCAAGAGGTGGATTATTATTAGCAGCCAACCATCTGAAATTCAACTATATTAGGCATGCATCCTGAGAAAATCGTCTATCGCTGCCTTGGGCAGATTGCCGACCAGTTGACCCGCAGGCTGCCCTGCCTTGAAGAGGATGATCGTGGGTATGCTGCGGATGCCCAACTTGCCCGCGACATCCGGGTTCGAGTCCACATCCATCTTGCAGACCTTGACCTTGCCGTGCTGCTCATTCGCTATCGCCTCGACGGAAGGCGCAAGCGCCCTGCACGGCCCGCACCAGGCCGCCCAGAAATCCACGAGCACCGGTATCTGCGATTCGAGGACCTCGCTTTGGAATGTGGAGTCAGTCACTTCGATCAGGTTCCCGGCCATTCCTCCCCCTTTCCATTGATTATGAGCCCTGCCTAACTAGATTAACCCGATCCGATTGGCAAGTGATTTCAAGCCCGTCTAGAATCTGAATCTCCGTATGTGCACGCTGAAGATGAGCCCGACGGCGAGCAATATCGCTATCATCGAAGAACCGCCGTAGCTCATCAGCGGCAGAGTGACGCCCGTGAGGGGCATGAGCCCAAGCACGCCGCCCAGGTTCACTGCGATCTGCCAGAAGAGCAGCGCGACCACGCCCATCGATAAGAAGGCGCCGAAACGGTCCCTGGCGCGGGCCGCCACGTCCACCCCCATGAGGAGCAGCGAGGCATAGAGGATGAGCACCACGAGAGATCCTGCGAAACCCCATTCCTCTGCAAAGACGGGGAAGACGAAGTCGGTGTGGCGCTCCGGCAGGTAGCGCAGCTTGTTGATGTTGCCCCTGAGATACCCCTTTCCGAAGATCCTGCCCGAGCCGACCGCGATCTTCGACTGGACCAGGTGATACCCGCCGCCCTTCACGTCGGCTTCGGGGTGCATGAAGTTGAATATCCTGTCGCGCTGATACTCCTTGAGCCCGAACGTATATATGCCGGCAAACGCGATCATCACGATCACGGCGCACAAAAACAGCGTGCGCCCCTTGATCTTTGCGAAGAGCGCCATCGAGATGAAGATGAGGATCAAAAAGAGGGCTGAACCCATATCGCCTTGGGCGATGATCAGGGCGCACGGCAGGAACATGACCAGCGCCGGTTTCCACAGATCTACCAGGGTGAAGCCCTCGAGATTCGGGTGGTCGGCGAAATAGCGCGCCGCCATGAAGATGTAGCAGACCTTCGCGAACTCGGCGGGCTGCAGCGATATCGGCCCCAGTTTGAGCCAGCCGTGCGTACCCCTGACCGCGCCGCCGACGACGAGGGGCAGGACGAGGAAGATGCAGGAGACGACATAAGCGGGGATCGCAAACCTGTGGAACACCCTGTAGTCGCTGGCGGTGACAAAGAGCATGAGCACGATGCCTATCGCGGTCCAGAGCAACTGCGACCAGAAGAGCGCGATCGACCCCCCCTCGCCCCAGAAATAGACCGCACTGTAGAGGTTGACGAGCCCTATCGTGATCAGGGCGCCCGTCACGAACGCCATGGACCAATGAAAACCCTCGTTGAACTTTTTCAGGCCGAATATCATTATGACCTCATAGCCTCACTGAACATCCTCTTCGGGAGACTCCACAGGCGCAAGCAGTATCTCATCCGTGGGCGACTCCGCCTCCTCGGGTGCAGCCTCAGACACAGCCTCAGACGCAGCCTCGAGCCGACGCGTGTCTTCCTTCACCGCCTGCTTCATCTTCTCCTTGAGGATGGCCTCCCCCTCTTTCTCGCGACCGTGCGTGATGTCGTAGTACCTCTGGAGCATGGCACCCACTATCGGGGCCGCGGCCGCAGCGCCGAACCCGCCGTGCTCGACAACGACGGAGGCGGCGATCTCGGGTTTGTCGGTCGGCGCAAAACCGATGAACCACGCGTGGTCGCGGCACTTCTCACCCACGCATCTCACGCCGCTGTCCATAGAAATAACCTGAGCAGTGCCAGTCTTTCCCCCCATGCTCACGGTGTAGAGCCAGGAGAGCCTCCCCGCGGTGCCGCCCGGCTTCGTCGCGCCTTCCATCCCCGATTTCACCAGCGCGAGCACCTCCTTGTCTATCGGCAAATCACCCAGATCTTCCGGCGGCTTCCACCTGTACGTCTCTTTCCCGCTCACGTCGTACGCGGCATCCACGAGATGGAGGTCCAGCTTCTTGCCTCCGTTGGCGACCTCCGCTGCGAGGAGCGCGTTCTGGATCGGCACGACCACGTCGTACCCCTGTCCGACCGCGATGGAGAGATTCTCTCCCAGCTGCCAAGGAACGCCGAATCGCTTCTCCTTCCACTCGGAGGTCGGTATCAGCCCCGGTTTCTCTCCTGGGATCGGCACCCCGGTCTTCCTTCCCAGACCCAGGATGTTCGCGTACTTCGCGAGTCTGTCGACCCCGAGCCTGAGCCCCATGTTGTAGAAGAAGACGTCGCACGACTGGGATATCGCCCGCTGCAGCGAGATCGCCCCGTGCGTTGAATGGCAGTGATACACCCTGCCGCCGTAAGGGAGGCCGCCCCCGCAGTGCACATTCTCGTCCGGCTTCACGACCCCCTCGGAGAGCGCGGCGATGGCCACCACGATCTTGTAGGTCGAGCCCGGCGGATACCCGCCCTGGATCGCCCTGTTGAGGAGAATCTTCTCCGGCGAGGAGGAGACCTCCGCCCAGTATTCCGCACCGCCCGGGCCGGCAAGGCGGTTGAGATCATAGGAGGGCGAGCTGTACAAAGCCAGTATCGCGCCGTTGTTCGGATCGATCGCGACGGCGCCCCCCTTTCGCTCGACGAACATGTCTCGCGCGATCTCCTGAAGATCCCGGTCTATGGTGAGTTTGAGGCTGTTTCCCGCCTCCGCCGGCTTCACCGTGAGCTCGTCGGCTATGCCCTTGTAATCCACCTGTCTGCCCACCGCGTCCACGACGCGCTCCTCGTAGCCGTCCTCGCCGCGGAGCATCTTGTCCCACGTCTCTTCAAGTCCCATGACCCCGATCCTGTCGCCCAGGCGGTAACGTCCGGGATGCTCCAACCTCATGCGGGCCAACTTATCCGGATCGATCTCCTTCACGTAGCCAAGCAGGTGGGTCGCGATGTTGGATTCGGGATAGTTGCGCTCGTAGTTCACCTCGACCTCAACGCCTCGCAGGTCGAAGGGGTCGGATGGGTCGGGCCACGGATTCTTGTGCGACTTGATGAGGATCATCTCGTCCATCGAGACGTCCTGCTTCACTATCAGCGGCTGATACTTCGGCTGGGTGCTCCTTTTCTCCCAGACCGCCTCGATCTCCTCGGGCGAGATATCGATCAGGTCTGCGAGCGAGGCCGCCATCCTCTTCGGATCGATCACGTACTGCGGCACGATCGTGATGTTGAACATCGGCCTGTTGTCGACCAGCACCTGGCCGCGGCGATCGAAGATCATCCCCCTGACCGCGGGGATCCTCGTCTCCTTGATGCTGTTCTCGGTGGAAAAGAAGTGGTAGAAATCGCCGCGCATCACCTGAAGAAAGAAGAGCCTCGAGATGACGACGGCGAACAGCACGAGCACCGCGATGGTCGCGTACTTGAACCTGTGCTCGATGTCCGCCGTATATTCCTGTACCAGCCTCATCTCAGCTCAACCGCCTCGTCTATTTCAGCACCAGGCCCTTTGGGCGGGTGAGTTTCTCCCAAGAGAGATCCCAGTACTTGGTGATCATGGGAATTATCAAAAAACCCAGCGCGGCGTCCATGAGCGCCTGCGCCGGAGCTATCTCGAGTATCACCCTCGAAGTGAAGAGCTCGCCCGTGGACACGTAGAGGACGATCGCGCACACGACCTTGTCCACGAGGCTTATGATCGCGACCCAGAAGAGCAACGCCACCCCTTCCTGAAAGGATATCTTGGTGATGATCGCCCTCACGAAGAAGTAGATGACTATGTAGGAGAGCACCGACATCCCGAACGGGGCAGCGGATGCGGCATCGACTATCATGCCGTAGAAAACTATGATCGGCACGGCTTCGCGCTTCTCTTTGTAGAACGATATCACCGCGACCGCGGGGAGGATGAAATCGAAGCGGAGCATCTGCGTGGGCCATCCGGCCAGGATGGTCGTCGATACGACGACGGCCACGATGCCGTAAGCGACCATTAGAAGAAAGAAGCGCACCTAACCCCCCGCGCCCATGCCCGCCGCGACCTCTCCGCCCACCACCACCAACACCTCCTGGAGCTCGGCCATGTTTTCGAACGGCACTACGTTCGCGTCCGTGAAGACGCCGTATCTGGAGGTGGATATGTCCTTGACCGTGCCGACAGGGATACCCGGCGGGAATATCCGATCGAAGCCGGAGGTGACCACGACGTCCCCGTCGCGTATGTCGCTCACGCGCCTTATGTACTCGAGACGCGCGAGATAGAAACCCGCCTTGAGCTCGGTCTTCCACGCGGTCCCGACCACGACCCCCCTGGCGCGAGAGCGCTGGACCATCGCATCGACCGCGCTGTTCGGGTCGGTGATGAGAAGAACCCTGGCTGTGTTGCTGTCCACGGTGCCGACCTTGCCCACCAGCCCTCGAGGTCCTATCACCGGCATCAGGGAACGGATGCCGTCTCGCGACCCCCTGTCTATCGTGATGCTCTTGAACTCGGAGCGCGGGTCGTTGGCCACCACGCTCGCGACGAGGGTCTTCTGCGGAAAACTCTCCCGGTAGCCGAGCAGAGCCCTGAGTCTTGAGTTCTCCTGCGACACCTCCTCAGACCTTACCAGTTTTCCCTCGAGCAGGGCCACCTTCGCCGACAACGCATCGCGTTCCTCAGCCGCGCCGACGAGCGTCACATAGCTGCTCCATGCGCCGCCGACCAGACCGCGCACCCAGCTCGCAACCTTCTGCGGCGGAGCAATCACGTTCCAGATCGCATCCTGATACCACGGGGCCCTGCGCATGCTGTCGGATGAAAGCGAGAAGAAGACGAGCGCCAGTAGGATCGGGATCAGGAATGGGAGAAAACGAAACTTTCTTCTTAGAAATGCCATAAAATAAATGATCCCCGATGCTCGGCCCTCGATGCTCGTCTGTTCACGAGGATCTAGGATCCAGGATCGAGGATCCGGTGAGAATCTCCGTCAATCAATTAACAGTAATCCCCCTGAAGACGTCGAGGCGCTCCAGAGCCTTGCCGGAGCCGAGCACCACGCAGGAGAGCGGGTCGTCTGCGACCCTGACCGGCAGCCCGGTCTCCTCGCGCAGCAGGAGGTCGAGATTTCTTAGCAGGGCCCCTCCGCCCGTGAGCACGATCCCCCTGTCCACTATGTCGGCGGAGAGCTCGGGGGGCGTGCGCTCCAGCGTTATCTTCACCGCCTCGACTATGGCGTTGACCGGCTCGACGATCGCCTCGCGCACCTCTTCTGAGTGTATTTCGAGGGTCTTGGGGACGCCAGCCACCAAGTCGCGGCCCTTTATCTCCATGGAGCGTATCTCGCCGTCCGGGTACGCGGTGCCGATCGCGATCTTGACCGCCTCGGCGGTGCGCTCGCCTATGAGCATGTTGTACTTGCGCTTGATGTAGTGGATGATCGCCTCGTCCATCTTGTCGCCCGCGATGCGGATCGACTTCGAGAAGACGATACCGGCCAGCGAGATGACCGCCACCTCCGTGGTGCCGCCGCCTATGTCCACGACCATGTTGCCCGACGGTTCGGTGATCGGAAGCCCTGCGCCTATCGCAGCCGCCATAGGCTCTTCGATGAGATAGACCTCGCGCGCGCCTGCCGTCTCGGCCGACTCGCGCACCGCCCTCTTCTCGACCTCGGTGACTCCGAACGGGATGCACACTATGATGCGCGGCCTGATGAGCGTCTTGCGGTTGTGCGCCTTGCGTATGAAGTAGCGGAGCATCGCCTCGGTCACCTCGAAGTCTGCAATCACGCCGTCCTTCATCGGCCTTATCGCCTCGATGGTGCCGGCGGTGCGGCCCAGCATCTCCTTGGCCTCTTTGCCAACCGCGAGCACGCGCTTGATGCCGCGCGCGTCACGCTGCACCGCGACGACCGAGGGTTCGGCTGCGATGATCCCCTTGCCCCTCGCGTAGACGAGCGTGTTGGCGGTTCCGAGATCGATGGCAAGATCGTTGGAAAACAAACCCAGGATCGGGTCCAAGAACATGGCTGTCATCTCCTGAAATTATTGATGCGGAATGCCCCCGAATCAGGCGCCTCAAATTTGAGCCCGTCTAACAGAGCCTTCCGGAAAGATCAACAAAATTGTTGATTTATGTCATTTCATCGATTAGAGGCTGGCCAGCCATTCCAACTGTCCGGGGGCCTCCCCGGGCCATGAGGTGAGACAGACTATGCTGGATATCCTAAGAAAACACGCCTCTTCGTGGATGATCAAGGCGATACTCGCCTCGATCGTCGTCACGTTCATATTCTTCTTCGGCTGGAGCACCTTCCGCAAGGGCGCGAGCGAACCGTCCAAGACGGTGGCCACGGTCAACGGGCTCCCGATACCGGCCGCCGAGTTCCGCTTTCTCCTGGACCAGAACTACGAGAGGCTGCGCTCCTCCTTCAAGGAGGGGGAGGTGCCGGAATTCCTGAAAAAGATGGCCATGCAGGGCACGCTGGAGCAGCTCATATCCCGAACCCTCATGCGGGAGCAGGCGGACAAACTCGGCATCGTGATCCCGGACGAGATGCTCATCGACGCGGTCAAGGGCACGCCGGCCGCGCAGAGGGACGGGGAGTTCGACTATGTCTTCTATCGGGATGAGTACCTCCCCTACTTCAAGCAGAAGTTCGGCATCGACTTCGAGAGCTTCCTGGACGAGGACCTGAAGATGAAGGAATTCTCCGACCTCTTCAGCGGCATCAACCTAGTCCCCACATTCCCTGAAGGAAAGACGAAGGAATGGACCTTCGAGATCGTGACGCTGGATCCCAGCGCTCTCAAGGAGAGCTTCAAGTCGGTCGAAGAGGTCAAGGGCTTCGCAAAGATGTTGATCAACACGGAGCCCGCGCGCTGGAGAGACCTCTTGAGAAAACAGAAGGTCTCGCCTGCGAGCGTGGGTCCCATAAAGATCTCCCAACGAGCACAGCTGCTCGACGGCAACGCCTCGTACGAAGATTACCGCGCCATATTCTCCCTCGGCATGGGAAGCCCCGTGCTCCCGGAGCCGATCGAGCACGAGGGAAAAGTCTATGTGCTCCGGCTGGCGGCCCTCTCGCCCGTGGCGGCAGCGCCCGAGACTAAACCCTCCTCGCAGGACTACTACAGGGCCTGGATGGAAAAACTACGCGACAGCGCCAAAGTTGAAAGCTCCCTGGAAATAGAGCAATGAACCTTTCCGAAGATGAAATAATGAAATGCATCGGCGTGCTCGTCGATGCAGGCGGCGAACTCTACGAGGTCGGCGGTCCGGTGCGCGACGGTCTCCTGGGAAGGACTGCCAAGGACCGCGACTTCCTCTGCCGCCGGCTCTCGATGAAACGGGTATGCGCCCTGCTCGCCCCCCACGGCAAAGTCGTCGGCGTCGGCAAATCGTTCGGCATCATAAAGTTCTCGCCTCACAGCAGGCCGGAGATCACCGTGGACATCGCGCTGCCCAGGCGCGAGCGCTCGACGGGCGTGAAGCACCGAGATTTCGAGGTGGACTTCGATCCCGACATGCCGGTCGAGGAGGACCTCGGCCGCAGGGACTTCACGATCAACGCAATGGCCAGGAGGGTCTCCGACTCTCAGCTGATCGATCCGTTCGGCGGAGCCAAGGACCTTTCGCAAAAACTCCTGCGGATGGTTTTTCCGAAGGCGTTCGAGGAGGATCCGCTGAGGCTCATCAGGGGCGTGCAGTTCGCGGCGCGATTCGGGCTCACGATCGAACCCGCGACGTGGGAGTCGATGAAGGAGCACGCGCACCTCATAAAGACCGTCTCCGGCGAACGCATCGGCATGGAGCTGGTCAAGCTGATGAGCGCCCAGAAACCGTCGAAGGGCTTCGATCTGCTGTCGGATTCCGGACTGCTGGCGCACGTGCTGCCCGAGATAGCTGCGATCAAGGGGATAGAGCAGGACAAACAGCCGGGCGACGACGTCTACAGCCACACGATGCGCTCGCTGGACGCGGCCCGTTCGGATGACGCAGTTGAGCATCGCGGCGACATCAACCTCATGTTCGCCGTCCTCCTGCACGACACCGGCAAGGCGAAGACCGCGCGCTTCCACGCGCCCGCCGGCCGCATCGTCTTCTTCGGGCATCAGCTGGTTTCCAGGAGGCTCGCGGAACGCGCGATGGAGCGCCTGAAGCTGGCCGCCGCAGGCGTCGACCCGAAGCTGGTGCGAACGCTCATCGAACACCACATGTTCGAGACGAAGGCCAACTTCACCGACCGCGCGATACGCCGTTTCGTCTCCAAGGTGGGCAAGGAGACGATCTTCATGCTCACCGACTTGAGGATCGCCGACAACCGAGGCGGCAAACACCCCGCCGGCATCAAGGGGGTGCTCAAGCTGAGAAAGCGCATCGTGGAGGAGCTCGCGAAGAAACCCCCGTTCGGCCCAAAGGATCTGGCAATCGACGGGCATGCTCTCATGGAGCTCGGCGTCCCAGAGGGACCGGCGCTCGGAGCGGTGATCGCAGCGCTGGTCGAGAGGACGCTGGACGATCCCTCGCTGAACACGGGGGACAAACTCCTTGCACTCGCCCGGGAAATGATGGACAATTCCAACGTCGCTGATCTCGCATCTGGGCGTGCGCACGGCCGAAAAACGGCGGCGAGGGCGGACAAGGCCGATGTCAAAGAAACACAATCCTGACAAAGCTCGCAAGCACATGGCCAAGGCCGACGCCTTGTTCGAGAAGGGCAAGTTCGAGAAGGCCCTCCGCGAATACCGCAAGGCGGAGGAGTTCGACCCCACGCTCGAAGGAATCTACGACAAGCTGAATCAGGCCCATGACCGGACCGGCCGCAAATGGAAGATGGAGGACTTCGCCGAATCGGTCGCATGGACCATGGAGCACCAGGCGCAGGGCAATCCGCCCATCAGACAGCTGCACGCGCAGCTCTCCCCGGAGTGGCAGCGAGCCTCCGAACTCGCCTTCAGGATTCTAGCGAGCCAAGGGAAAGAGGAGATCGGCGCCGGGATAGAGGAGCTGGTCGGCATGGGGGAGATAGCTACCCGGGCGCTCATCGGCATACTCATGGACTTGAAGAACAAGTCCCTCGAACCAGAGACCGCTCCGGACAAACCAGAGGCTGAGAGATGAAGAACACCAAGCTCATCGGTCTCACCGGCAACATCGGCACCGGCAAGAGCACGGTCGCATGGATGTTCGAGGAGCACGGCGTCCCGGTGCTCGATGCGGACGAAATTGCGCACGAGCTCCTCACCCCCCGCACTCATGCCTGGAGGGCGCTGTACGAACGCTACGGCAACGCCATCATCGGTAAGGATGGCCAGATCGACCGCACCACGCTGGCCCGCATCGTCTTCCAGGACCCGGTCGAACGCAAATATCTAGAATCCGTCATACACCCTCTGGTAAAAGCGGAACTCTCAAAGCGCTCCGCCGCGCTCGCGAAGGAGCACCACAGGTTCATCATCGCCGAGGTGCCTCTGCTCATCGAGGCGCACTGGGAGGGCCTCTTCGACGCGATCATCGTCGTGCGCTGCAGGGAGGAACAGGAGGTAGAGCGCTGCATGCAGAAGTTCGCGATGAGCCGCGAGGAGATAATGCTCAGACTCGCCGCTCAGTTCCCACTCGAGCGAAAAGTCGCGGCCGCCGACGCGGTGATCGACAACGATGGGACGTTCGAGGAGACCCGCGTCCAGGTGGCAAGGCTGCATCAGGATATGATCAAAGGACTCTTCCCGAAAAAGAAGTGATGTTCCTCAGCTCTCCTCCACCTCGGATTCGTGGCCGAAGGCCTCCTTGCGCGAGAGCCTGATCTTGCCGCTCTCCGGATCGATCTCCAGAACCTTCACCACGACCTCGTCGCCCATCTTGAGCACGTCCGAGACCTGTTTGATCCTGTTCGTATCGATATGGGAGATGTGCAGCAGGCCGTCGACCTTGGGGAATATCTCGATGAAGGCGCCGAAATCGGCGATGCGCACGACCTTGCCGCGGTAGTACTTGCCCGCCTCAGGCATGGCGGTGGACCGCTTGACGAGCTTTATCGCCCGATCACCGGAGGCCTGGTCGACCGCGCCGATCACCACCGTGCCGTCATCGCTGATGTCTATCGTCGCGCCGGTCTCCTCTATGATCTTGCGCACGTTCTTGCCGCCAGGGCCGATGAGATCGCCGATGCGGTCGACCGGTATCTTGAGCACCGTGAGCTTGGGCGCGTACTGCGAAAGCTCCCTGCGCGGCTTGGCGAGCGCCCTCTCCATGTTCTCGAGGATGTGCAGCCTGGCGTCGCGCGCCTGCCGCAGCGCCTTGGTGAATATCTCGCGCGTGATCCCGCCGATCTTGATGTCCATCTGCAGTGCGGTGACCCCTTCCCTGGTGCCACAGACCTTGAAGTCCATGTCGCCCAGGTGATCCTCGTCTCCGAGGATGTCGGTCAGGATCGCCGTCTGGTCTTTTTCCTTTATGAGGCCCATAGCCACACCGGCCACCGGGGCTTTGATGGGAACGCCCGCATCCATGAGCGCGAGTATCGAGCCGCAGACGGTAGCCATGGACGAAGAGCCGTTGGACTCGAGTATCTCGGAGACGACCCTTATGGTGTACGGGAAGTCATCCTCGGGCGGCAACACGCGCCTGATCGCCCGCTCCGCCAGCGCGCCGTGCCCTATCTCGCGCCGACCTGGAGAGCGGAGGAACTTGACCTCGCCCACAGAGAACGGCGGAAAGTTGTAATGAAGCATGAACTTCTCGTAGTACTCGGCGGTTATATTCTCGATCAACTGCTGATCCTCTTTCGTTCCGAGCGTGACCGTGGCCAACGCCTGCGTCTCACCGCGGGTGAAGAGCGCGGAGCCGTGGGCCCTGGGCAAAAGCGCCACGTCGCAGCTGATGGGCCGCACATCCGTGAGCCCTCGGCCGTCGATGCGCTTGCCGCTGGAGACGATCATGCCGCGAACGTGCTCCTTCTTGATGTCGCTTATGATCTCCTTGACCTGGGACTTGAGGGAACTCTCGTCCTCCTCCGGGACCAGCTTATCCACGACCTCGTCCTTCAGCACGTCGAGCGCGGCATAGCGCTCCATCTTCGTGGGTATGGTCACGGCCGCAGGGAGCCTGCCCGCGAGTTCGGCCTCGACCTTTTTCCTGAGCTCCGAGGTGTCCGGCAGCACCGGGTCTTCCCACTTCTTCTTGCCGGCCTGCTTCGCCAGCTCGATCTGGGCCTCGATCGCCGGCTGCATCTGCGCGTGTGCGAACATCAGAGCCTCAATCATGTCCTCCTCGGACACCATCTGCGCGCCGCCCTCGACCATGACGATCGCGTCCTTCGTGCCGGCGACCACGATGTCCATGTCGCTCGACTCGCGCTCCGCGGAGCTCGGGTTGCAGACGAACTTGCCGCTCACCCTGCCCACGCGCACGCACGATATCGGTCCCTTGAACGGGTACGGCGAGATGGTCAGCGCTGCAGACGCGCCGATCACGCCCAGCGTGTCGGGATCGTGATCATTGTCGGAGGAGAGCACGGTGGCGATCACCTGCGTCTCGTTGAAATAGCCCTTGGGGAAGAGCGGCCTGATCGGCCTGTCGATCAGCCGACTCGTGAGTATCTCCCGCGCAGTGGGCCTGCCCTCGCGCTTGAAGAACCCTCCGGGGATCTTGCCGGCCGCGAAGGTCTTCTCCACGTAGTCGACCGAGAGCGGCAGGAAATCCTTGCCCTCGGCGGCCTCGTCCCTGGCCTGAGCCGTCACGAGCACTATCGAATCGCCGTAGCGCACGAGCACGGAGCCGGCCGCCTGCTTGGCGATCCTGCCCGTTTCGATCGTGAGCTCTTTTCCGCCCAGATTTGCGGTAACCTTCTTAGTCATTTTTCCTTCTCCTTTGGCGCGATGATCCTTTCGCATCTGCGCGCAATGCGCATGCGAAACGCTCCGCGTTCATAGCGTCGAGCATGAACTAAAGCCTTTGATGTGAGAAAGTCCGAAGGAAGGGCTTCACTGATAACTTACAAAAACGCCCGCCTTGTGAGCGAGCGTTTGTGAAAATTATCAGCGCACTCTCCTTCTCGCCTTGCGCCGGGCTACTTCCTTATGCCCAGTTCCTTTATCAGCGACTTGTAGCTCTCCTCTTTGTGCTCCTTGAGGTAGCTCAACAGTTTTCGCCTGCGGCCGACCATCTTGAGCAGGCCGCGGCGGCTGGCATGATCCTTGGCATGGGTGCTGAAGTGACCGGTGAGGTGGTTTATCCTCTCCGACAGAATCGCCACCTGCACCTCCGGCGATCCGGTGTCACCCTCGCCGGTGCGGAATTTATTGATGATCTCGGTCTTCTGTGTCTTGTCCATTGTCATAGTGGGCGCGATGCTTATCCTATAAGGGGTTAACTGTAAAGAGTTTTTTCACATTATAAGGCTGCTTTTCCATGCCTCAGGCTCCCTTTTAAGGCGATCTAGGCTCACCGCCGTATCTATTATATAGGGGCCGCTGCGCAACCTGCGAATATCCTTGGCATGCCCCCCGCAGCCCAGGGTCCGGCCCAGATCCCTGCACAGGCTCCTTACGTAGGTCCCCTTGCGGCAGGACATCCTGAGCCTGGGGCAGGGCCAATCCCAGCCGATGATCTCAAGGGAGTCGATAATCACCTCCCTGGGCAAAAGCCCGGGGTCTATCCCATCCCTTTTGAGATCGTATGCCTTGCGGCCCGAGACCTTGATCGCCGAATAACTGGGGGGCGTCTGCATAAGCCTGCCTACGAACCTGGGTATGAGCAGCTTGAGTTCATCCATCAGGCCGGCCGGCACCGCAGCCTCCTCCTCGATGGTCTCGCCGCGGTCATCGTCGGTGTCGGTGCTCCTGCCAAGACAGAGCGTGAACTCGTAGACCTTTTCGTCGCCGGCGAGCTCGCCTGCCCGTTTCGTGGCCTCGTTGATCACCAACGGCAGCACGCCGCTTGCCCCAGGGTCAAGCGTACCCAGATGCCCCACCCTGCGCGCGCACGTGATCCTCTTCACGATCGAAACCACATCATGAGATGTCGGGCCGACCGGTTTGTCCACCACCAACACGCCTGAGAGATTGTCCGACGAGGTCTTCACGATTTCAGCGCCTTCTCCACCGCTTCCCTGAGGCGAAGCTTGGCCTCTTCCATCGTCGCCTTGATGCGCAGTCCTGCGGCGCGGGCGTGCCCGCCTCCGCCCATCCCGCGCGCGAGCTCGGCGACGTCGACCGTATCCTTGGAACGGAGGCTCACCTTAACATGGCCTGCATCCACCTCGCGGAAGAGCGCCGCGACCTCCACGCCCTTGATCGAGCGGGGATAGGTGGTGAACTCGTCCGAGAACTCCATGCAGGCGCCGGTCTCCTTCAGCATCTTCGCCGTGACATCCATGGCGGCATAGCGCCCGTTCAGATCGAGCGAAAGCGTCGCGAGCGAACCGGCGAGCAGCTTGAGCCTCGCTTCCGGATACGACTCTTCCAGGTTCTTGGCCACATCCCACGGCGACGCACCGAGGGAAACGAGCTTCGATGCAAGCGAGAAGACCCTGGAGTCAGTGGAGGAATACCTGAAGAACCCGGTGTCGACCACCAGAGTGGTGTAGATGCACTGGGCGAGCTCCGGGCCCACCGGCAGACCGGCGTGCTCCACGAGTCTCAGCACCACATCGCCCGTCGAGGCAGCCGCGTCATCCAGCAGGACGATGTCGGCCTCGACCCCCTTGAGTTTGTGGTGGTCTATGCAGGCGACCGAGGCGAATGCGCCGCTTGCGGCGAAATCGTCGGATATCCTCTTTCTCTGGGCGCAGTCGACCATTATCGCCATATCGAAGTGCGCGCCCGAAGGGATGACCGAGACGAATTTGTCCGCGCCCGGCAGAAAGCGCAGGTTGTCGGGCAAGGGGTCGCGGTTATAGAGCACGGCCTGTTTCCCCATCATCTCCAGGGCCATCCCCATGGCGATGGTCGATCCGATGGCGTCGCCGTCCGGGCTGTAATGCGAGACCACCAGGAAGAGCCTGGAAGCCTTGAGCTTCCCTATGAAACCTGCGTAGTCATCCATCGCGTTCATCCCTCTTCATACCCGCCATGATCTCGTCTATCCGATCCGAAAAGTCGATCGAGTCGTCGTAGTAGAACTCCACCTCCGGCGTGAACTTGAGCGAGAGCTCCTCCCCGATGCGGCAGCGCAAAAATCCCGCCGCGCTCTGGAAACCCTTCTCCATGTCGGCGCGGCCGTCCTCGTCGGATGCGAGCGCATGATAGTAGATACGCGCTATGTGCAGATCCTTCGTCATCCGGACGCGCGTTATCTGCACGTCGCGGAGCCTGGGGTCCGACATCTCGGTCAAGAGCGTCTCCGCGACGAGCCTCCTGATCGCGTCGGCCACCCTCTCGCTCCTGTCACAGGGGGAGTGATGTTTCATGCGCTGATCGTCTCCACTCGCCTAAAGCTTCGCGGCCTTGCGCTCTATTACGTACGCGTCGATGACGTCGCCGACCTTGAGATCGTTGAAGTTCTCGATCCCTATGCCGCACTCGTAGCCCTCGGCGACCTCCTTCGCGTCGTCCTTGAAGCGCTTGAGCGAGGAGAGTTTGCCCTCGAACACTATCGTCTGGTCGCGCAGGAGCCTCACAAGGGCGTTGCGCTGAATCTTGCCCTGAACCACGTGGCAGCCCGCTATCGTGCCGACCTTCGTGATCTTGAATACCTCGCGGACCTCCGCCTGGCCGATGGCCACTTCCTTCTCTTCAGGGGCGAGCAGGCCCTCCATGGCCTTGCGCACCTCGTCGATCATCTCGTAGATGATGCGATAGTTGCGCACGTCTATGTTCTCGCGCTCGGCCGCCTGCCTGGCCTTGCTGTCCGGCACGACATTGAAGCCAAGCACCACAGCGTTGGACGCCGAGGCCAACATCACGTCGCTCTCCGTGATGCCGCCGACCCCAACATGGATGACATTGAGTTTCACCTGGTCGGTCGAGAGCTTCTGCAGGGAGTCCGCTACCGCCTCCACGGAGCCGTGGACGTCCGCCTTGAGGATCACGGGGAGTTCCTTGGGCTCGCCATCGATCATCTGTTTCGAGAGGTCCTCCAGCGAGACGTGCGCCGGCCGAGCCATCCCGCGCTCGCGATCCTTCTGCCTGCGCTGCTCGGAGACCAGCTTGGCGCTGCGCTCATCCGAGACCGCCACCATCTCGTCGCCGGCGTTCGGGACTCCGGAGAGTCCGATTATCGCGACCGGTTTGGAGAGCCCGGCCTCCTTGAGCTTCTTTCCCGCCGCGTCGAACATGGCGCGAACCTTGCCCTCGTAGAGACCGCAGACGACGATGTCGCCCTCCTTGAGAGTGCCCTCTTGAATCAGCACGGTCGCCATCGGGCCACGGCCCTTCTCGAGCCAGGCCTCGACCACCGATCCCTTGGCGCGCAGTGTGGGGTCTGCCTTGAGCTCCAGCACCTCGGACTGCAGGAGTATCATGTCGAGCAGCTGGTCCACGCCCTTCTTGGTCTTTGCCGAGGTGTTGATGCAGATCACGTCGCCGCCCCAATCCTCCGGCACCAGGCCGTGCTCGGTGAGGCTCTGCTTCACGCGGTCCGGCTGAGCCTCCGGTTTGTCTATCTTGTTGATGGCGACGATGATCGGAACGCCGGCCGCCTTTGCATGTGATATCGCCTCGATGGTCTGCGGCATGATGCCGTCGTCCGCAGCCACCACCAGCACCACGATGTCGGTGACCTGAGCTCCTCTGGCGCGCATCTCGGTGAAGGCCTCGTGGCCCGGCGTATCGAGGAACGTGATGCTGCCCTTGGGCACGCGCACTTCGTACGCGCCGATGTGCTGAGTGATGCCGCCCGCCTCGCCCTCCGCCACATTGCTCTTTCGTATGACGTCGAGGATCGAGGTCTTTCCATGGTCGACATGGCCCATCACGGTGACGACCGGCGCGCGCGGCGCGAGGTTCGCAGCCGACGCATGCGCCTCCGGCTCCACCAGTATCTGCTCCTCTTTGAACGCCGTGTGCTCGACCTTGTATCCGTGCTCTTCCGCGATGAGCGATGCGGTGTCGGGATCAATCTGCTGGTTGACCGTCGCCATGATGCCGAGCGGCATCAGCCTCTTTATGATTTCGCCGGCCTTGATGCCGAGCGCCTGAGAGAGGGCGGAGACTGAGATGCCGTCCTCGACGCGGATGATCTTCTTTATCGCCTTCGCCTCTGTGATCTTGGTCTGCTGGAATTCCCTGCGCACCGTGCGTTTTTTCTTCGAGCTCGGCAACGGCTGGAACACGCGGTCGGCGAAGACCGGCGCCGCAGCCTCTACGCCCTCCGGCAGCGTGCCCACGAACTGCTTGAGCCCGCCCGAACGCTCTATCGCCTCCATCTCGATCTCGGCCCTGCTCTTGCGACGGCGCGGGCCCTTCTTGAGGCGGTCGCGCCAGGTATCCTTGGCGACCACCACCGCTGGCGCGGTCTCGCCCAGCTTGATGTAGCCGACGACGCCGATCTTTCGCTCCGCATCCGACGGCGCCGCGAGCTTGGGACCCGCCATGCCTCGGGCCTCAGGCCCGTGCACGGAGGTCGGCCTCGACATCGCAGACTCAGTGGCGGCTTGGGCGGGCTGCACCGTCGCTTCCTGCGGCTTAGCCGCCTCAATGGGCTCAGGCGCGGGCGCTGCTGCGGCCTCCTCCTCAGCCTGGGCGACAGCCTTTTCTTCGGCTGCCTTGATCTCCTCGGCGGACGGCGGTTCTACCTTCTTCGCCCTGCGGCGGATGACCGTCGGCTTGACGCGTTTCTCGACGACCTCGGCCTGGACTTCGATCTGCACTTTTTCGCTCTCAACTGACATCGGGCTGCTCCCTTGCTCACGGAGTTTTAGGACTGCTCCACCTTGGTTTCATCTTCAGACTTGGTTTCATCTTCAGAAACTTCAGAAACTTCGCCCTCGCAATTGGCCTCAGCCGGCGCTTCCGCATCCTGCCCCGCCGCTGCTTCAGCCGCTTCCGCCGCTGCTGCGGCGGCAGCCAGAGCTGCGGCCGCCTCCTCTTCCTTCCGGCGCGCCATCGCCTCCTCTTCCTGCTTTATGATCTCGGTGATCATGTCCTGCGTGGTCCGGCCGGCGGCCACCGCCTCCTTGGCTTTGGCGTGGATTTTCGTGAGCAACTCAGCGCCCATGCCGGGCACCTGGCTTAAGTCCTCGAACTCAGAGGAGGCTATGTCCTCGAAGCTGCGGAAGGAGTGCGAGTAAAAGATCATGGCGGTGCTGTCATCCATCTCCAGCACCTCCGAGAGAACCTTGCGCGCGCGCGACGCCACCTGCTCTATGCGCGTCTCGCTGTAGACGTCGATATTCCAGCCGGTCAGCTGCGCAGCCAGCCTCACGTTCTGCCCCCTGCGGCCTATCGCCAGAGAGAGCTGGTCGTCCGGGACCACCACCTCCATCGCGTGCTCCCTGTCGCGTATGATCACCTTCACCACCTCGGCGGGAGCCAGCGCGTTGCAGACGAAGCGCGCGGGGTCGCTGTCCCACGCGACTATGTCGATCTTTTCGCCCTTGAGCTCTCCGACCACGCTCTGCACGCGCGACCCCTTCATGCCGACGCACGCGCCGACCGGATCCACGTCCGAATCGCGCGACGCGACCGCGATCTTGGAGCGCACCCCGGGCTCGCGCGCGGCGACCCTGATATCGACTATGCCCTCGGCGATCTCCGGGACCTCCATCGTGAAGAGGTTGATGAGCAGGCCGATGTTCTTTCTGGAGAGGACTATCGGGGGGCCTTTGCCGTCCTTGTCTATCCTGAGGAAGAATCCCTGGAGGCGCTCGCCCGCGCGATAGCTCTCGGAAGGCACCTGCTCCTGTTTCGGCACCACGGCCTCGGTGCGGCCGAGGTCCACCGTCATATCGCCCTTCTCAAAGCGGCGCACGATGCCGGTGATCAGCTCGCCCAGCCTCCCCTTGAACTCCTCGAATATTATGTTCCGCTCCGCCTCGCGCACCTTCTGTATGATCACCTGTTTGGCGGTCTGCGCCGCTATGCGACCGAAGACCGAAGGATCCATCTTCACGCCTATGCTGTCGCCCTCCTGCGCATCAGGATCAAGCTCGCGGGCCTCAGCCAAGGTCATCTCGGTGTTGGGGTCATTGACCGCGGAGGCGGCGGTCTTGAACTGGAAGAGTTCGATCTCGCCGTTCTCGTCGTTGAAGTGCGCCTCGAGCTCACCCAGGTGCCCCCACTTCCTCCGCGCGGCCGTGAGGAAGGCCGTCTCTATGGCCTCGATGATCATCTCGCGCGGGATGCCTTTGTCCTTGCTCACCTGGTCGAGCACCCGGTTCAAATCCTGAAACATTCCTGTTCCCATTGCCGCTTCCTCCTCAAATGGTCCCTATTATGTGTTCACGGCGTCAGCCTGAGATCCTGCGCTCGCCTTTGCCGGGCATTATTTCCTCAGGATCGAGCTTCGCCTTCCCTATCTTTTCCATGGGCACCAGGAATTTGGTGCCGTCTATCGATATGGCCACAGAGCCCTGCTCGAACCCTGCGATGATCCCCCTGAAGTTGCTCCTGCCATCTACGGGTTCGAGCGTCTTTATCCTAGCCCTCTGGCCCACGTACTTCTCAAAATCCCCCCTGCTCCTCAACGGCCTGAATATGCCGGGCGAGGAGACCTCGAGGTTGTAGCTCACCGGTATGAAATCCTCCACCAGGATGATGTCCTCGATGCCGTGAGAGGCCCTGACGCAGTCTGCGATCGTGACCCCGCCATCCTTCTCTATATAGATCCTGAGGAGCCAACGGCCCTCCTCAAAGCAGAATTCGCTGGCCACAATGCCATAGCCCAGGTTGGCCAGTATCGGGGTGGCCAACTCCTCTGCCCTGTGCTCAATTGCCTTCGCGTCTATTGACATCGTTTTGGATAAAAAAAATGGGTCCCTGCGGGCCCATTTCGCGTAAAACTCACATGAGCTGACAACGGCGCGACTATATACAAACAGCATTGGTGCGCAAGGTTATTTGAGAAAATATTTTAATTTTTCCTGCACTTAGAAATAATAGGAAAAACAATTTAAAGTATCACAATAGATTAAATGTCTAATTAATTAATTTATCGTAATTATTTCGCAAATAAAAAGAGCGGAATGAAAATTCTATTATATGATATGTATTATATACTCTAATATATTTTAAATAATACCATCAGGGAATCCCAGGCGACGGGATATCCATGGGTTGAAAGTCGAGCTGGTTCTCCCCAGTATCCACCCCTCCTGACCGCGAAAGGCTGATGCCCGACGCAACGTCCATGGCAGCCCCTCCCTCATGGCAGGCAAGGCCGTTCGTCGCCAAAGACACGAGGGGTGAACCGTAGCCCAGGGAATCGAGAAGGAGGCCCTCTGCATCAAGGAGCTGGATGCAGTCAGGGCCGTTCTGCGGATCGAAGTTGAGCACGAGCTCTGCACCCTCCACGTTGCTCACGCCCGGCTCGCCGGTCTTTGCGTCGGCGATGAGGTATATGCCGTCATCCCCGACCAGGGCACCCTCCGGCAACTCTATGGTGTCGCTGATCGCGCCATCTTCGCCGTTTATGAACAGAATCTTATAGTCCGAGATATCGCCGCCTGATTCGCCCAAGAGCTCCACAAATACGTCCCCGTTGGTGTCGGAACCGATCGCGTCGTACATGACCTCGTTGATCATAAGAAAGCTCGGTCTCACGCGCTCTATCGATTCCCCTCCATCGCCGCCCGCCCCTGTCGACGCCGAGCTCTCGGATCCATCGACGCCGCTTACCTTGAAGGCGCTCACAAAGGGGGCGGGAGAGCTCCCCGCGCTCTGGTTCAGCGGCAGCCCCTCCACGCTCTGTATCGCAGTGCTGGCTATGATGAGATATCCTGCGCCGGGCTCATATCCCAGGGCAGGTCGGAAGACAGCCACCCTGCCCTCGCCCGCGAACTCGTACACGCCCTCCGCGCCCTCGATATCCTTGTCCATGAGCTCGTCCACGACTTCAGCGGCATCCTTTCCCTCGTCCTTGACTATTGCGAGGGTGAACGGACCGACCGTGTCAGGGGCCACAGGCCGCGAGAACTCCACGGCCACTGCGGCGCGCTCCGCGGCCATGGAGCCGTCGACCGGCTCCACAGAGACGACGTAGGGCTGGAGAGAGAGGAGCGATTCATACGAGCCAGCGCCCGGCATCCCGCAACCCGCTGCAACAAGACAGATAATCAGCGCATGCGATATCCTCATGAGTCCTCCCTGCAGGGCTCGCCCTGGACCGCGTTCATGAACCAGCCGCCCGTCTGCCCGTCGAGCGCGGCCGCCGCCTCCTCGCACGCAACCTTGCGCAGAAATATCTTGTGCTCCACCACAGACGGGTCCTTTGCCACAGCCTTCATCCGCGCAAGGAGCACGGCCTCTTTCCGAAATTCCGCGATCGAGTAGTAGCGCTTGGCCACGTCGTCGATTATCGCGTTCCGAAACCCCACCACCCTCCTTGCCTCCGCAGAAGCAGCGAGTTCCTTGGCGGAAAAGACCGCCTCGCCAAATTCCCAGACAGCGCGGACGCCCACGTTGTTGTCGCGGGTGCCCACGCTCGAATAGCTCCCGTCCTCAGGACCCACGACCACGCCGCTGGCGCCCACGTAGACGTTGTCGTTTATGTCGATGTTGATGTTGTTTTTGAACCTGTAGCCATAGTCGATCTGGACCTTGGGCACCAAGGCCGCCCTCCTCGCCTTGCGCTGCCAGCCTCGGGCCTCGCTCACGTCTATCTGCGCGTGCTCGATGGCGACTCTCTGCACCTCATGCACAGGGGGAAGGACCGGCGCATTGACCGCAGGCTTGGCGAGGACCATGGCGAGAACAGCTGTGATTAGCGCGATGGGATGCACGCGGCCTGATAAAGCATTTTCCGTGCCAAAAATTTCCCTTTCATAATGCGGCTCTCTTGACGAGGGGGTGCACAGAATCGCTGCACCCCTGCACAGTTTTCGGCAGGCAAAAAAAATCAACGCGCGACTTTGCAGGGATTTTTCCTGGCACGCCCGATGCATCACAGCCACAGCATGCGCAACGCTTCGATCGTCCTGATGATCGCCATATTCATGGGCTGCGGCCCTGTCTCAGGCCTTGAACGCGGCAGGGATAACCCTGCAGCAGGAACGGCCGCCGGATCCCGGGAAGCCGATGCCCTGCTCTCGATCACGGCAATAGACGTGGGCCAGGGCGACGCGATCCTGATCAGGACCCCATCCGGCGAGGCGATGCTCGTGGACGCAGGCCCCGCAGGCGCCGGCCGCCTCTCAGTGCTCCCCCTGATCATCGAGAGGGGCATCGACGAGCTCACAGCGATCGTAATCACGCATTACCACGCAGACCACATGGCCGGCCTTTCCGAGATCGCAAGCGGAGCCGACGGAGCGCCGGGGACCCCCGACGACATCAGGATAGGAGCTATATATGAGAGAAAAGAACCGGGCGACGAAGGATCTGATCCTCTTGCGGATTATGGGCCCCTCCCCGACTGTCCCAGGCAGGCCGTTCATGCCGGCGACCGCATTGAGCTTGGGGATGTCGCTCTGGAGGTTGTGGCTGCAAATGCGCTGTTCGCGGACGGAACAGAGATCGACCCGGGAGACCCTGCGGACGAAAACGCAATGGGTGTGGCGCTGATGCTCTCTTACGAGGGATTCAAGATGCTACTTGAGGCAGATATCACCGGAGGCGGAGGCGAGCCGCCGTACGACACGCCCGACGTCGAGACTCCGCTCGCCGCGCTCGCAGGCGACATCGATGTGCTCAAGGTCGCGCACCACGGCAGCAAAACAGCCACGAACCAGGCCTTCCTCGACGCAGTGACGCCGGAGATCGCGATCATCTCCGTGGGCGACGGGAACGACTACGGCCATCCGCACGCATCCGTGATCGAGCGGCTGATCGAGTCGGGCGCTGTGGTCTATCAAACCGAACGCGGCTGGCTGGATATCGAAGGCCCGATCGTCGCAGGCAGCGACGTGACGATAGAGGTGGACGGGGATGGGGGGTACAGGGTGATTCTAGAGTGAATGCGACACAAATATAGTCGCAACTTTATATCTTTTTAAAACAATTATTTATATGACTTTTAATAGTAAAATAATGCCAATTTTGTTGAAAATATGGCTATTTGCGACTATACTTAGGGTCGCAATGAGAATAAACCTTCCAAATCATATAGATGACGGCAGGCTCGATTGGGCCCTGGACCTCCTGGAAAGTTCGAGGTCTGCAAAAAAGAAATACCTGCGCCTGAACTGGAAGGATGTGAAATCCATATCTCCCGCAGGCATGGCGATCCTCTGTTGTCTCTTCGACGCCTTCATCGAACAGAGCAATCGCATAGACTGCCTTTTCGTGCCCAAGCACTTAAGAGAAATTCCGGTCATTCGAAACATGATCAGAATCAGCGAATTCTCAACCCTCCCCCCTCCTGAGGCGAACTCTTTCGAGGACGCCTCAATGATCCTGCGTGGCCGCACGTCACTCGACCCCCTCTTCGCAGAACGGTTTCGAGAGAAATTTGCAAAGGTCGCAGGCGACGAGTTGTCTTACGACTGCACCCTGATCCTCAATGAGCTCATGCAGAACACGGTCGATCATTCGACTGCGGAGCGCTACTACGTCTATTCAGGGATCTGGGAGAACGAGTTCCACGCCGGCGTACTCGACATGGGCATCAGCATTCCAGCGAAGATGCAGCAGCGCTACGACCGCGCAAGCGACCTCGAATACCTGGAACTCGCACTCGAGGAGGGGATCACCACAAGGCGCAGGCGGAGCGGCGGGGTCGGACTCGCCTATTTCTTCCATTTTTTGAAGCGTCATGAGGGGAAACTCACGATCATGAGCCGCGGCGCGCAGGTGCGCAGGTATTTCAAAACCCGCCGCACGCAGCGCGGGAAGACAAAGTTCGCGCTGCGCGGGACCTGGTGCTTCGCCCGGTTCTCCCTCAAGGGGGGCAGATGAAGAGAATCGATATAAAAAAGGAGTTCCCTGACGACCGGATGTCCCGCGAGGCGGGCGAGAGACTGAGGAACATGATCCTCGATGCGGTCAATGAAGGCGGCCGCGTGGAGGTCGATTTCGGCGGGCTCATCATCGCCAGCACCTCATTCCTCGACGAGGGCCTGGCAAAGCTGGCAAGCCACGGATGGACTCCGGAGAAACTGAAGTCTGCCATCTCGTTCAAGAATCTCCACCCGCGGGACCGTAAGGTTATGGAGGACTTGTTCGACACTCAGGCCCTCAAGTCGCGCAAGGCCGAACCCGTTCGTCCGTTCGAGGAGTTCGTAAAGGAGCGGAAAAGAGTTCAACGCTGAAAAGGCAGAAGGTGCGGTGGTTGTTCGTCGTTTTGCTTGTTGCGCGTAAAGAAATTTATCACCGTTCCGAGCGCAAGCTGCATCCCGACAAATCTGGAAATGCGATCTATATCTTGAGAGCCCGCACCCTTTTCCACACTTTGATACCAATCCAGCAGGCCTTGCACCACCGACTCGCGGGCCAGGTTGTCCCTGAGGTTTCTCATCATCTCCCCGTAATCTGTGTTGCCACGTCCAAAGAGCCAACCCTTGCCTGCAAGTGCAACCGCCTTCCCCAGCTGAGTTGCCCTGTTCTCTCCATCCAGAAATAGAGAGATCACCTCAAGAGGCCTGGCCAGGGCCGTAGACTCCCCGGGCGCTGGTTCAGATAGGCAAGCTGCAAGATAAAAATACACGATCCTGGAGAGCGCCTTGTATTGTTCATTGATGCTGTCGAACACGCCTACGATCTGATCGCGGGAAAAGACCGACGCCACTCTCTCTGCCGCCGCAGGAAACGCCCTCCCCATCTGCTGAAAGTTCCCAAGACAGCCGATGACGTGTTTATAGGAATTCCAGCATAAACGATCTATCTCCTCAGGCTCCAATCCGGCCTTAATGAAATGTGGCAACGCCCGGAAGATGCCGTGCGTCCGGAGATTTTGCGTCCTGTAGATATACATTGAGATTTCCAACGCAACGGCAAAGCGCGCAAACATCTGATCGCGAGAAAGCCCCATGCTCAGCGCGACTGGAACGGACTTAAATGCCAGGAATGAGTAGCCGCCGCTGGTCTCCACGACTTCCAAGATCATGCCGGCCATCTCGTCGGATGACATGCCAAGGCCGCGCAACTGCTTCACGATCTCAGGCAGGCCCTCGATGGCCTCAACGCCATTATAGCGATAGAGCTGTTGATGAAAGAGATTGAGCAATCGGATCGCCTTCTTATTGTCCGGCACCTTGACTCGAATCGCTTCATCGATGCCCCACCTGAAGATGAGGTGTTCGTCCTCCGGATTCTGAAAGAATTGCTTCCACGTATCGTCTCCTTCAAAATCTTCGAGGACCATCCTTCTGGCAACCGGATTCTTCAGAATGGCGCCGATGACCTGATAGATGTGTTCGACCGTTAATCCTGCCAAAACGGTTTGATCCACTACAGTGCCGAGTATTTTATTTATCTCATCTCTTCGCGTCAGATGACCATAGGCGGCAATGTCATCAGCCAGAAGTTCCCTTATCATCGAGCTCAAATCATCAGATGAACCATCTCCATCGTCGCCGCCGCCCGCGCCCCCCGGCGCGGATGGAGCGCTCCCCGAATTGCCGCCCACAGACTCAGGCGCAGCGAGCAGCGCGTGTGCGCGGAAATTGTTCGATGGGGAATAGATGAAGTTGGAGGCCGAGGCGCCGGCGCGATGAAAGACCGAAAAACCCCCGGCCGCGACGTTGCCGTTGATACCGACTCCGGCGTATGGACACAGCCCCATCCCAGACCCGGTGAAGAGCCCGCTGCTGCCGATCATGCCTATGTTGGTCTGCCCAATCGACATCACAAAAAACACCGCCCTTCGCGTCTATATGCCCGACGAGTGTTCCATCGGCCAGTTTTGCGCTGCAAGGAAGTCGATGACCATGTCGGTGACCCCGTCCTTCACCTCCATGTCCACATCGCCGACTTTGCCCGCCACGATCGCGCCTATCTCGTCATAGAGCCCGTCATCGGCGACCTGCCACCCGCCCGCGAGGAAGGCGGACTTCACCGCGGTCATCGTCCGAAGAAGAGCCTTTGGATCCTCAAGCTTCGCGAGGAACGGATACCTCTCGAAATTCGGGCTCAGAAACTGATCCGCAAGCGCCTGCCAGCGGATCTCCGGCATGTCATCCGAGGCCTCGGCATGGATCAGGCGCTTTTCAAATCCACCGCCCCTTCTTATCGACTCCTCCGTCACGACGTAGAACTCCTGCTCAATCGTCAGATTTCCATCCTCGCCCACATTGCCAAGATCATAGTAGCGGTCCGTGATGATCGCCGGCGGAACCACGAGCTTCTTCTCCACCTTTGTTGCATACTGCTTCAGGGAATTGAGCCCGGCTGACGCCGAATTCATGTAGACGGCAGGGACGTACCTGCTGAGATCCTTTATGGCCTCCGCATAGACCCTGTCCATGTTGTACGCGCTGGAGTTGAAGCCCGGATAGACGTATGCGCCGTCATCGGAGTAGACGACCACAGCGTTTGCAACCTGATCGCCCCTCCCGTTGAAGACCTGCATGAATCCCGAGTTGGCCTCAGTGGCATGGACGAAGGGCATCTCGCGGTGGACTCCGCGCGGATTGAAACAACCAGGCACGCCCACGCCTGCGTACGCCTCTGTGAAGAGGTCCTTCTTCACTGTGGCGCGGAATGTCGCGGCCGCGACATCGGGCGAGACCACCTGCTGCTGCATGTCCTCGACTGCCTCGAGGATCAGGCGCAACCTCTGTGATAGCTCGTCGCTGATTCGGTGCGCGCCTTGTCTGACCTCCCTCACGAAGTCGGAGGCCTTCTCGTAGGAATCGAGCTCCTGCGCGAGATCGAGCGTGAGCTTTTTGCCCTTGAACTTCTCGACGCCCAGCAACAGCGCGATCTCCACCAACTCGAACGTGGCGGTCCGGATCTGCTCCCTTTTATCCTCCTCGGTGAGCCCTTCCGAGAGCCTCACCTGCAGATCGACCCCGCCCTCCCAGAGGCGTTCGTCGTAGCCCTTGGAGACGAGTTGGGTCTTTAGAGCCTGATTCCCCTGCACCGCCTCAGCCTCATGCCTGGCCCGACCCTCATTCTCATATGGATCAGCAGCCAGATACAGGGCCGTCACATCCTCTTTCCCGAGGGAATAGAGCCAGCGATTCATTGCATCGACGGCCGCCTGCTCGCCGCCTTTTGCCTTTGGGTCGTAATTCGCAAAGAGCACGTTCAGCGCACCCTTGACGATCTCCCTGGCGAGCGCCCCCTGACGGAACCCATCGCCGCCCTCGATCGTGTAGGCCAGGCTCACGAGCCTCAGTATCCTCATGTAGCCCTGGCCCTCTGAGACGAGCCTCGACTCCGCCTCGGTGATCTCCCGCCCGAGCACGTGGCTGACGAGCGAATACCGAAGCGAGTTCAGCTTCTTTGAGATCCGGGCATGGAGCCTGCTGCGCTGGACCCTCTTGTCAGGGGCGGCGTTTCGGTATTCCTCGATTATGGCATTCACCTCGCCCGCGACGGCGTCCAGCAGAGGATCCAGCGCCGAAGCCGCTTCACGATCCATGAGTCTGTGGCGCCCCCAGCCATCAGAGGGGTTCAACTCATCGTCCAGCTGGAGGAGTTCCGAATAATCAGCCAGGACATTGATCCTGACGTTTATGTCGACCGACTCGTCGGCGACGAACTCGCGCAGCGGACGATATCTATCCCTAACAAGTGATTTGGCGGCCGACGCGCTGCTGAATAGAGGTGTAAATACCGGCCTCTTCGACTGCACGATCTTGAGCACGACACGGCCGACCACATCCCTGTCCAGAGCCCTCTTCTCTTCCCTCCATGCCGGCTCTTCGTTCAAGAGCTCTGTCAGGGTGTTGAAGTTTGCGAGGTAGTCGTTCCAGAACGGGACGCTATCCAGGAGATCCACGAGTTCGGCCTTGGACCTCAATAACGGGAAGATCTTCGCCACGTCCGCCCACCTCACAGCGTCCCTTCCGTACGTGTCGAAAGCGGATGATTTCGCTATCAGGATGCTCGCTATTGAGTCCTTTTGTCCGGGATCGAGCTCGGATATGTCGGTGATGAGGTGCGCAATCGCGGGGATGCCGAACATGAAGATGCCCCCATGCGCGTCGCTCTCCTTGACTCGCTCATGGATATCGATGAGCAGGCTGCCCAGGGAGCCCTTCCTCGTGGGATCCAGATCTTCCCTGCTGTTTATGAAGCGCGCAAGCGGCTTGAGGCAATAGCAGGCGTCAGCGCATTTGCCGAGAAGCCTCTGATACTCTTGTACGAAGCCGCTGATCAGCGAGCCCTCATCATGGATGTCCAGATCCTCGCGGCCCTTTATCAGGTGCTCGCTCGCGGGCAGAAGGTAACTGGCGGAACTCCTGTAAGAGCTTTCATTCAGCGACATCACCTCGCCTATCGGTTCAAAACCATATTTCTCCGCCAACGCCGCAGACTTCCCGTAGCCGTCTACAGCCCCGGAGCGACGACCGCCGCTGTCGCCCCTCAGGTATTCGGCAATCACAAGCCCGCGCCAGCCCCATTTCCGCAGGAGTCTCAGGACCGGCTCATTTGAGTCGCGGCCGTATCCCCCGACTATGGAGAGCAGGCTCAGCCGATTTGCCAGGAAGCGGAACGGGAATGCGCTGAAACGGCCAAACATGTGCTGCACGCAGACGTGCGTGTCGTGATCTCCTATGCCGTCATATCTGTCAAAGTTGTCTGACAATCCCTCATGGATCATCGTGGAGAGAAAATCAGCGTCCTTGTCAACCACGAGGCCGGCTTCCTTGAGATGATTGAGAAGCTCCCAGAGAAAGGGCCGGACTCGATAACTCTGTCTTGAATTCGTCGTGCGCACGATCCGGGAGAAGGCGTAGTAGTATGAGTTGAATCTGCCGATGCGTTCGTCGCCTGCAAACCTCGGTTTGAGCACAGCCATGACATCCGGCGCCGCAAAGAGCGTGAACGCATGACCCCACATCTCCAGCTTCAGCCTTTCAAGTTCCTCGCGTGTTCCGAAGCCCTCGAAGATCTTGTCATCATGAAAACCCTGTTCAAAGAGGCTCCTCAGCTGATGCAGCGACTGATTCTTTCCGACCCCTTCAAAGATCCGCGCCAGCTGATCCTTTGTCAGGGCTATCAATCCGTCCTGCGTCACGAACTCCTGGATCACCCCCTCGACCGAGGACTTGAGCATCACACCCACGCCCACGTCAGATTCCAACGCCGGAGATGCATCGACCGCAGCCAATGGCTGCATTCCCTCCCAGGCGACATGCTCGAACCTGTCGTTTGTCCCAAGGCTGTAGCCCTCTGTGCCCACCATCACGACTGAAGCTTCGTGGAACTTTATGGCGATGGTCGAATCCTCTGACGAGCGCATCAGGTCTTCTTTTTCCTCCTCTTCATCCACATCCCAGTTTTTACCTCTCCCACCGACCACTACGACTTCGTCCGGCACAAAGGCGTTCTTCTGAAACCACTCGTACAGGTAACCAAGATCATAGCCCCGGAACTCTGGGTGGACCGCGAGGATCGTCTTCCTGCCATTCAAAGCCCCACGCACGAGGATGGTCCTGCTGGACTCCCTTGCATTCCCAAGACCAACCAGGAGCTGAGCAGAAGCGACTTCCGCATCTATCAGTGCAACGCCGTCATTTTCGAGAAACACGGTCGAAGGCAATCCCTCGCGCACAGACCAGATCACCCTATCAGCGTCGTGCTCAGCACCATAAAGGAAGTTGCCGATCGATTTCACCTCCAGGCCCGCAACGTCCGGGTGGGTCTTGCGCCGTTCTTTATTCCCGTTCGCGCGTGCCGCATGGATATCGTGTACCTGCAGATCCCGCAGGAAGCCTGCGAATTCCCGTTGCGTGTAACGGAGGCTGATATCGTCCGAAACCCGCACGCTGAAGAGTCGCTCATCAGGAGGAGGTGTGAAGAGCGGATGTTGCCGAAAGGCAATAGCTGGGTTTTGAAGCAAGTGTTGCGCGATCGCATTGGGCGTGGAGAAAGCCGAGAGCGGCTGCAAAGGAGCAGCAACGCCCGCGCCGAGCATGGGGACAAGCGTTGGTGTAAGGCCCAAGGGTTTAATTGTTGTGGTCATGCATCCTCTCCGTCTTCAACACCCGCGCATGGGAAAAGAAACACTAGTCCTCCTGCCCAGATAAGGGACCTTGGGCTGTATCGGCATGCTCCCGCATTTTGTTGCGTGGAAAATAAGCTAGATAATTAAGCGGGTTAGATAGAACCTGCCATTTAACGAGTCGTAAGGAAGCAGGTTCGGCACGGACCGTGGAAAAACAGGTTTGTGGGAATAACTTGGCTTCTTGACGCGCCGATGAGGTCGGCGTGTTATTTCGAAGCAGCCAAACCTCTCACCCTCTTGGATGGATGGGAGGCGGCAGACGACAGATCGTCACCGGTAAGACGGCCGGATCTTGCAAGGGCCTCGAGTCTGGATTCGGCGGTTAATGCGTCCGGATGCAATTCCTCCTCGTTTAAGTAGGGATTGTAATAATCGCTATGACGCGACAATTCCAGGAGGCGATCAACCGAGGTCCTTGTGTCCCTGGCTGCGATATCCCGCACCTTCGGATTTTCGTGAATCGTTGCAAGGGCAAGGTCTGTTTCAGTGAGGAGCCCCCTCTCCTGCCGGGAGCGAAGCGCTTCAACGGCAGCCCGGCTCATGCCCGAATCATTCCACGCGAGCCTAAGGAGAGCGAACCCGGGGCTTCTGTCGCTGGCGATCACGACGGACTGCAGGTCATGCCATTCCCTGAAATGCACGGCAATGTAGGCGAGTTCCACCTCGCTCAACCCTCCAGCCTTTGAACGCGCACGAAGCGCGTTCAACGCGTCACGGCGAATGTCATCGTGCTCGAACTCTCTGACAAGATCCATCAGGACTGGGGTCGGAGTGCGCGCATCTTGAGCTGCGGCGCTCCGGGCATTGAGATCATCGCTCCATGCCTTCATCGTGAGATCGGCGATAATTTGGCCCTCTTTGGTGCCAAGCCCCCTCTCCCCATACTCGATCGCCGCGTCGCGCACGACCGGATTCTCGTGCACTTCCCTCGCAAACAGGATTTCATCGGCAGAGAGCAGGCCCTGTTCCGCAAGCGACGCCAAGGTCCTCGCAGCCACCTTGGCTACGGAGCTGAAGGTACCCTTGCCCAAGATTCCGGGCCTGAAGGCAAGGTTGAACAAACTGGCCCTGTCGGTCAGCGGATTATCGGCGGCGATCATCATGAGCGCTTTACTATCCGTGGCGCGGGCCGCGAGCATGAGATCGACTTGCGTGAACTGGCCTTTCCGGGCCCTCTCCTCCAGGATTTGAACGGCGCGCGACTCTATGCCCGAAGAAAAAATTATGTTCGGACCTTCGGCAATCCTGATGAGCGCCATGGACGGCGTTCGCTCATTCGCCACGGCAATATTCAGGAACGCAGTATTTTCATAATTATAGGCGAGCAGGACAAGGTCTGCCTCGCTGAGGCTGCCCTGGCGGGAGAAAGCCTTCAAGGCGTTCACGGCCCTGTGAGGTTCGCGCGACCAGAAAACGTCTGGTCCTGACACGGTCCTGATCAACTGGTGTATTCGAACGCCTGAATCAGTGGGGACGTTGACAAAGGAATCGCCTCCGTTGCCATGGCCGATGGCAGGTGCTGTTACGGCCGTAAGTGGATTGGGAACAGCGCCGATTGAAAAACCGGTTGCCATCGCAGGCGTCACGCCTGGCGTCAAGATTCCACCCATTTACCCCTCCCTTAGAATTGACTGATCTTAATATATTTATCGTTTCACATAATTATTTGTTGCTAACAAATCGACCCTCTTGCCCCGGTTGATTACCTTCGTCTGTATCGGCATGCCCCGTGTTTTGTTGCATGGAAAATAAGCTAGATAATTCAGATAGTTAACCTTTGCGAAAACACACAACATTTTCAGTTTTCAGCCGAAAACCATATGGAGACCTTTCAGGGAGGAAATCGGATGGGTTCGACTACCCGCGTGCCGGATCTCGCGACTCGCGCGCCCCAGACCGCCGGCGTCATGCCGCAGGGAGAGGGTTGCGAGGCCTCATGCCAGGCCTCGGCAACGTCTGCGTCAGACAAGGATTTCTACATTCCTGTTCCGCCTCCCTCATGCATCGATCCATGCATCCTGGAAGCGAACAGGCGCGTCGAGGACGTCGATTATCTCTTTTCCGTTGTCTCGAAGACATTCCCCTTCTTCGGCGTGCATTCGCGGCTCGGCTATGAGCCGTGGACCTCGAAGCACGAGCAGTGGCTTAAGCAGGCGCGCCGCGCAGAGGAACCCAGCGAATTTGCCGCAGTGATCGATGGGATGATGAAGGCACTCCATACAGGCCATGCGGCCGTTCTCAGCGAGATTGTGGTTCGCTTCTATGCCGAGAAAGATAATCCATCCATGCGGCCCTATCAGGAGGTCCTGTCGCAGGCGCTCTCAAGCGCTGTATACTGGGATTCGGTCCTGAAGGAGGAACGCAGGCCGCCGCTCAAGTTCGACGCCTATTATCTGGACGGCCGCTACCTCCTCCGGGATGACCTGGAGCTGGTAGACGGAAGCCGGCTCCCAGCCGGCACACCGATCGTGGGGATCGACGGGCTTTCCGTCGACGAGTACATCTCGCGCAACCAGGAGAGCCTGATACTGCGCGAGGATGCGATCACAGGCGGAATCTTCGCCAAAAATCTATTGTCAGAGCTCAGCGAAGATTCGGGGGTAGAGTTCGAGGTGGACGATCTGGGGACCCGCGCGACGGTGCGCTCCATCGACGTGCAGGAGCGCAGCAGATGCATGACCCATCGCCCCTCGCCTGGCCGCTACTTCTACCTCGATCTGATCCCGGGCGAGGTCGCCTACGTCAAGCTCGACAGCTTCAAAAGCATGCGCAAGGAGCCGGGCCGTGCGGCCGCCTTCGAACGCTTCATCGACGAACACGCCGACGCCCGCGCCGTCATACTCGATCTGCGCGGCAACACCGGCGGCAGCAGCGTGCTGTGGTCGGACGAGATCCTAGGCGCCATGCTCAGCTCGGGAATCAGCACAGAGGTCTATTACGGACTCAATGCGAATGAGACCACCCGCGACTTCATCGATGCGAAGATCGAGCCCATATCGACGATTTTCCCGGGCGAAAGGGCACCAGCCAACGTCTTCGACGAGTTGCGCCGCGGCGAGATCAACGCCCTCTATCGGCGCGAAGAATTCTTCGATGGGAAACGAAAAAGGCCGCTCACAGCGAAGATCTATCTGCTCGTGGACCGCGATGTCTACTCCTCCTCGGAGATGTTCGCCGCATGGGCCAAGGCGAGCGGATGGGCCGTGATCGTGGGCGAGCAGACCGGCGGCGACGGCATCGGCGTCGATCCCTTCCCTGCGGTCCTGCCGAACAGCCTGATGGCGGTGCGCTTCCCCTGGATACTCGGTGCATCCTCCGACGGCGCGATCAACGAACAAGAGGGAACGATCCCCGACGTGGTGACGACCTGGCAGGTCGAGGACTGGCGCGGCCGCTGCGACGCGGTCCAAAGGATGAAAAAGCTTGAGCCCGAACAAGGGATATGGAACGAAACCAATGCGCGCGAGCTGCTACTCAAGCACGACCCGGATGTTGCGGCAGCGCTGCGCGACCTTCGCCGCAGAGATTGAGGATCAGAAACGGCCGGTATCGAAATCGACGACCTGCAGTTCCTCTTCTTGAAGAGAGCCGGGCTCGGCCAGTGCCAGATAGTCCTCCTCCTCCAGCCGGGACCCTTCATGGGTGAGCAGCACCTCTAGTTTTCTTCTGACGACCTCCAGCACAAACTTGCAGCGCCCCTCCGGGATCCCCGCAGCCTCCAGATAATCGCCGCCACAGCGCAGCACGCGCACCGGACAGCCGCTGCGGCAGAGATATCGGGCGAGGCATGAGCTGCATCCGGGGAGTTCGCAGCTCCGCCGTTTACGCAGCAGACGCACCTTCTCCTCATCGATGTCGAAGCGGTCGGCCACGGGATCGTAGCGCCCGATCACAAAGGTCCGCGCAAGCGGGTCCCTCGCAGAAAGGACCTCCGCACAGGTGGTGACGTTGCCCTCGGGCGTAACCCAGAAGTTGCCGCTGGAGGCGCCGCAAAAATAAGCCCTGCCGGAAAAGATGTCGGTGCCGCTTATGCTGAATTCCTTGCCCTTTGCACGGGCGATCTCCCACGCCTTGAAGTAAGCCTCAGAATATTCTTCGTAAGTCACGCCGTGCATGTCGTTGGTCACCGCCCGGCTGGCCAGCGTGATCGGCTCGAAATGAAAGCTCCGAGCCTTGAAGGTGTCGGTCAGGTAGTCCACAATCTCCGGGAGCTCATGGAAGTTCAATCGCGTGACCGTGCCGCGGATCGAATACAAAAAGTCGTGCTCATCCAGGATGTGAAGATTGCGGGCTATGGTGTCGAAGCTCCCGCTGCCGTCGGCCTGCGGCCGCTGACGATCTTGAATCTCGCGACTGCCGTCCAGCGAGACACAGGCCGAGTCCATGTTCCGGATGAGGAAATCGATCCGTGCTCGATCGTAACAGAGGTTGGTGCCGATCATGAAATTAGGCTCAAGACCGTGAGATTTTGTCCTTTCACGGGCATACGAAACAGCGTCAGAGACGAGGTCGAAGGCCATCATCGGTTCACCGCCGCCATGAAACCCCACACGGAAGGACTTTTTCCCCCCGGCCACAGCGTTGCCAAGCGCGTAGTCGACGGCCCTGTGGGCCAAGGCCGGGGACATGTATTTGACGTGCTCGCCGGCCGAGGCATAGCAGTAGATGCAGCGGAGGTTGCACTCCGTAGTGGGACAGAGCGTGACACTCATCGGCGCAAAGGGCATTGCCTCCTCTGCCGGAGGTGTCGCATCAGATGACGCGGCGGATGCGTCCGAAGACTCCTCCGCGGTCAGTATGTCGTGGAGGATCAGGTAGTTCACCAAAGCGACGGTCCGTGGTTCGAAGACCGGCGGTTTCCCTGCCAAGATATCGCGAAGGATCCTCTTGCCTGCGTCGTTGATCAGGAAACCCAGGAATAGCTCCGGAGCAAAGAGGATATTGCGATCCAATGCGGAGTCGAGAAATTTGAGATCCGTGGCGGCTCGGACGCGCCGGAGCTCCTCCTCGCTCTCGACGAGCAGGATGTCGGCTTCAGAAACCTCTTCTTTCCCCTGCGCCGACCCCTGCCTCTCCCCTCCTGTCTCTGTTGCCATCCCACCGATTACCGCCGCTGCAAAGATCCTGGCCGCAGGTTCACCCATGGTCTCCCCATCTCCCTTGTTAAAAACAAGTTCATCAGGCCGTCTGCGACCTGATGAACTTAATAGCGCATCGATTCAGCACAAACAATCGTTATCGTCAGCGTATCACCCTTTTCCGACTGCCGATCTTGAGCTTGCTGACCGGATTGCTCACAAGACTGACCTTGCCGACCTTGTTGGGTACGTCAGGGTCACATATGCTGCCGCAATCGGCAGGGCACGTATCGTCGAGCATACAAGGGCAATTCGGAAATTCATCATCCGCACCAGCGCCCATCTTCCCCCCTATCCCCCTCTTGGCAACATTGATCTTGCTGCGGGCCACTCCCTTCTTGATTGAAATCCGTCCCATAGGTTCCTCCTTTAAATAAAGGTCGTTTGTACAACATTAAGATATATGCAATTAAAGTGCCATAGGAAAACCGATGAAACCTCTTAAAATATAAGAAGCTACCCGACAGATCGCCCCTCCTGTTTTGAGAAAAATAGACAGCGAGCGTCAAACCGCCGACTGCAGCGACGCGCGTGGACAGCCCTCCCCTGTTCCTTGCCTTCCCTTCAAATAAATGTTTTTATCTCCCTCGGAAAAGGGGGACTCATGCTCAAGGCGATCGCCTCTTACTTCGAGTTCGAGAAGCTCGGCACAAGCTACAAGACCGAGGTCATCGCAGGAGCCACCACCTTCCTCACCATGGCTTACATCGCCTTCGTCAACCCCTCGATCCAGGCGCAGGCGGGCATGCCCTTCGGCGCGGTCATGACTGCGACCTGTCTCTCCGCAGCCTTCGCCTCCATCCTCATGGGCATCTACGCCAGGCTCCCGATCGCGCTGGCTCCCGGCATGGGCACCAACGCCTATTTCGCCTTCACGGTATGCATCGTCATGGGCATAGCATGGCAGACCGCGCTGGCCGCGGTCTTCATAGCGGGCGCGCTCTTTCTGATACTCTCGATCACCGGCATGCGCGAGAAGATCATGGACGCGATCCCGGACTCCATGAAGCACTCGGTCGCGGCCGGCATAGGCATCTTCATCTCCTTCGTGGGGCTGCAACAGGCCGGCATCGTGGTCAAGAACGACGCGGTCTTCGTGGGGCTGGGAGACATCTCAAAGCCGGGCCCCATCATCGCGCTGCTCGGGATCGTCATCACCGGATATTTTCTTGCAAAGAAGATTAGAGGCGCGCTGCTCTGGGGAATCCTCATCTCCACGATCATCGCGGTCTTCGTGGGCGTGGCAAAACCGCCCCAGGGAGTGATCTCCATGCCGCCCTCGGTCCTGCCCACCCTGGGCAAGCTCGACTTCGGGGGCGCGTTTGCGCTGGGGCTCGTCGAGATCATCTTCGCATTCTTCTTCGTGGACCTCTTCGACACCGTGGCCACGCTCATCGGCGTTGCCGAACAAGGCGGGCTCATGAGGCCGGGGCAGAGAGGAAAACAGTGCCTGCCCAGGGCAGGACGCGCCCTCTCCGCGGACGCGGTCGGCACAATGGCCGGCGCGGCGCTGGGGACATCGACGGTCACCTCCTACATCGAGTCCACGGCCGGCATCGCAGAGGGCGGCAGATCCGGCTTCACCGCTGTGATGGTCGGCCTCTTCTTCATCGTCATGCTCTTCTTCAACCCGATCATCTCAATCGTGCCGCCGCAGGCCACCTCTCCCGCGCTCATAATCGTGGCCGCGTTCATGCTCAAGAACATGTCCAAGGTCGAGTGGGCGGACTGGACCGAGGCGCTGCCCGCCGTGGTCGCCTGTCTCGCAATACCGCTCACATACTCGATATCCAACGGGCTCGCGCTCGGCTTCATACTCTATCCCGTTCTCAAGATAATCACGGGCCGGTGGCGCGAGGCGAACTGGTTGGTCTACGTGCTCGGCGCGCTGTTCGTGCTCAAGTTCATACTGATCTCTAATTAGACCCGGAGGGGACATGGCAAAGATGCAAAAAAAGAGCGTCCGCACTATGCTCGAAGGCGCGCAGCCGTTTTTCTAC
>Ga0265297_10001459_pt1 | contig 55323 bp, 65 predicted proteins | sample Munlanlwell13791_FD_192502 | JGI IMG/M metagenome (GOLD analysis project Ga0265297, IMG submission 192502) | Leachate microbial communities from a municipal landfill in Southern Ontario, Canada - Leachate well 137-91 | ecosystem: Engineered > Solid waste > Landfill > Unclassified | place...
CTTTAATAAAAAATAATTTATAGACAAAATATCCAAATATTTCTTTTTTTTTTAAAAAACAGATTAATCTTTATCTGCTAACTTTTCCAATTTTTTGATATCGTTGCCAACAATAATATCTAAATATTTTGTTATTTTTTCAATATTCCAATTCCACCATTTAATTTTTAAAAGTTTTTTAATTATTTTCTTATTAAACCTTTTTCTAATAATGCCTGCTGGATTTCCTCCAACTATCGTATATGGAGCCACATCTTTAGTTACTATCGCCTTAGCTGCGATAATAACCCCATCACCAATCTTAATTCCAGGCATTATAGTTGCATCATAACCGATCCACACATCATTTCCAACAATTGTATCGCCTTTGTAGGGGAGTTCCTCTTTTTTGGGAACAACTTTTTCCCATCCATTTCTAAAAATTGAAAAAGGATATGTCGATAACCCTGATATTTTATGATTTGCTCCATTCATTATAAATTTAGCCCCAGTGGCAATCGCACAAAATTTTCCAATAATTAATTTATCGCCAGTAAAAGGATAATGATATAAAACATTTTTGTTTTCAAAATTCTCTGGTCCATCAAGATCATCATAATAGGTGTAATCACCAACAATAATATTTTCTCTGGTAATAAAATTTTTCAAAAATCCAACTTGAGGAAATCCTTTCATGGGATATTTTTCATCTGGTTTTGGTCCGTACATATTCTAAATTATTTCTTTTCTACCTCATTAATTATCACTACATAATTCTTCCCATATTTCTTGGCACACTTAGGACAAGTGGTGTACCACATATACCATTTTTTAATCTTCATTTTTTTTGCCTCTACATATTTTTTGTAATCTTCGCACCACATTCCAGTATTTTTGAAGTTTCCTTCATAAACTTTACTTAAATATTTTCCATTTAAAGTTATGTTTTCTAAACCATCAATCTCTTTATCAACTGCCACATAAATATTCATATTCCATTTAGAAGTATGATCTGACAAACACATCATATCTTTTGAAATATTTTTTCCTACTGCTTTCATTAATTTTGAAATAACCATTCCAAAATTTATCGGCATAAAAAACAAAGTAAATACTTTGGCTCTAACAAATTTTTTGTTTTTCCATTCAAAAACCTTTTCATTCCAAGGTTTTGGATCAAACTTTGGACAACATACTTCTTCCTTCATAAACAAATTATACATCGCAACCAGCCACCAATACAGCTAGTTTGTTAATATCTCTTCGATATCGGTTTTGAAATTACAAAATATATCCCAATAAGAAAAACGTAAATTATTGAAAGATATAAAATTATTTGCAAAGTCTGATAACTAAAATTAACCATCATTTTAAATAAATATACAGTTATCAAACTTATTGTTAATCCTAAGATAGGGTAAAAAAATACACTATCAAAATCAATTGGTTCACGGATGTTTTTTATCATCACATCTTTATCAATATTTTTTAATAAATTAGTTCTGAACTTTTCAAAATTATTAAGTCCATTAATAAACAAACTTTTTTTATTGTCAAAAAATATTCCAACTTCTCTAATGGTGTTATTTGTTGTTCTTTTAATTGTTAATTTATTTATATTTTTTATTAAAAACTTTCTATTTCCTCTAATTAAAAAACTTTTTGATAAACAAGTTTTCATTTTCAAAAATTTATTAAAAAAAACTTTTAGCCACAAATTTAATAAAAATAAAATTAAAGCAAATAAATCTAAAAATAGACATGAGATTGAAAAATTAAGTAATAATGATGAAATAATCGTACCCAAAAATAAACTGATTGATAGTGCCAAAAATGCCTTTTCTCTTCGAGTTACTTCTTTTTCTGAAACTTTGTATTTTGTTAACACAATTAATTATATCTTGTCGCCAAACTTACCAACACCACCAAAGAAAACAGTTTTTGGTAGGTTGATCGCTTGCTGCAGGTGAGGGTTTTGGTGTTTGGGTTACTATTGGTGTAGATTCGGGAGTAATGGTGGGTAAAGGAATAAGTTTTGATGAGGCTTTGGTAATTAAATTGGAAGATAAATTGTTGGACGGAGAAAATTTTTTGTAATAAATCTGAGAATTAGTTGTAAATTTCATAACATTACTCCAATTTCCTGGCATACAACCATTTTGACCACGAACTTTGATGTAATAAGTAGTATTAGGTTGAAGATGATAAATAGTGTGAGATTGAACACCTTCACGTAATAGACTTACTTGCTCCCCATACATTTCAGCTTTAGGATTAGTAGAAAAAGAAATATAAAATTGGTTGTAATCAATAGGAGTAAAAAATAATTTAGCGGTTTTTGGAGTAGTATCGATTTGAAATAAATCAGGAACTAAAACAGGGGCTGAATCAGTACACGACAATGCCGACCAACCAGAGGGAGACTGGGTGTTAGGTTGAATAACCGTTGGTGTCGAAGTAGGAGCAGTTTCTTGATCTTCACTTACTGCAAAGGTTGATGGAGAATTTTGGTTATTATATACAGTTGCTATCCAACCAGCAGAACGAACTGTTGAAGAATATCTTATCTCATCCATATCTCCAATAGCAAAATCTTTTGCTCCAGTTCCATCATTATCATGTCTTGCTCCAAAATATAATGGAACATCTGAAGCAAAAAGAGAATTTTCTCCAATTAGATTTGTTTTAATACTTTCTGAACTTCCATCTATAAAAAGTTCCATCGTTGTTGACCCATTATATGTACCTACTACGTGATGCCATCCATTCGTAATAGTTGCCCCCGTATCTTTAGGCACATCATGTTGACTTCTTACAAAACCAAACACATTTGGATCAGAATCAACTGCTCCCCGATAAAAGAACCATCCCTCACTTGCATTCCAATTTTCTTTTGAAAAAAAAGAATTCCAAGACGATTCCTTGACAGTATTTGTATTCATCCAAAATTCGACAGAAAATTGAGATGGATTTAATGATTCATTATTAGGAATGCTTATATAACTGTTACCATCAAAATTGCCCGCCCCACCTATTCTGCCAGTTGATAAGGTAACCCCATTATTTGTTCCATCATTTTCATTACTTGTAGAATCGGTAGTTAAAGAAGATCCCAGATGCCAAACACCATTAAAACTATTTGTCCATACTTTTTGGCTTCCATAATCTGATGTAGCTATCGGTTCAGTAGCAGAAGTATTACCATAATACATATAAATAGTGGTGTCAGTAGTGTGCGAAACTACTGGGACTTTTACCCAAGCTACCAATGTCCCATCAGAATAAGATTCAATTTCTCTCGGAATTTGAGTATTTCCATCATCAGTAGTGAATCGAATATCTGCGCCATTATCTTGTATGTTTGTTAAACCAGTGAGAGAAATAAGGACGGGGAAATTTAATTCGTCTTCTGACCCACCACCTACTTTTTCATGGTCAATAGCAATTACTTTTCTGTAAGACCAACCTGTAAGCCAATTTTCACCAACAGCATATATTTGATTACTCGAAAAAATAAAACACAACAACACAAAAACAAATAGATAACGAAATTTCATCCACATACTATAATTTAACTATACAAAAGACCTTTTTTATACACAAGAGAATAATTATAAAATTAGTCACATTTTAAAAATTATTTATGAGTATCACTGCCTATATTACATGGAAAAGTACGGAACATTTGAATTCTAGCGGCGAACCATTAACACTGTTATAACCTTTTTTATTTCTTCGACTTTTTACTTAAAATTTTCCAATTTTTCTTAAAGTAGTCAACTTTATTAATAGCTTGTTTTACAAAGTCTTTTATTGTCTCAATATCAATATCATTAATTGAGACATATTCCAACTTTCTAAAAAAGAAACTTTCGCCGACAATAAATTTTTTATTTTTATCCTCTAGTAAACCGCCAAAATGAAAAATTAAATTAAGTGATTTTTTTGTTTGGGCAATTCCACAAATCCAGTGGTGGTAATCTCCTGATAGTCCATAAGTTAATTTTCCCCATTTTATCTCACAATCCAATTTTTCATCAACCGATTCTATTGTTTTAGTTATTTTATTAAAAATATCCAAGAAATCAGGGTTAATTTTTTTAGTAAAAATTTCTTTGTCTTTCACAAACAAATTATACATTGCTACGACACGAGCGGAGCAGGTGGGTCTAGAACCATTCTATCCCTATAACACCCACTGTCTTATTCTACTCTCCCTTTGTGCCTAAATAAGACAAATAAGACAGTACAAAGGGATATATTGGAACTATGATGTAGTTTGATATACAAATAAATCTTTTATGTTTTTATAGCGCCAAGTGCTGTTCTAAAATCATTCCCAATACTAGACACTATCTGTTTTATAGATTCATCTATTTTGAATTTAAATGTTCCGTCTGAGTTTTCCGTCCAAAACTTATGGTCATCTTCAAATCTATAAAATATTAATTCTGTCCCTTTCCAAATTGTTAAGAGTAAGTAATTTAATAATGAGTAGTTCAATAAAGTTATATGAGATGAAGAATCTGTATATCCACCACCAATAATAATTGAGTGTGATTCCTCATTGTAATTATTTCCAGTTGTTCTCTTTGACGGATGGGCGACATCACTTAACTGACCATATATTTGTCCCAATTCTGGAAGAATTTTTTTAGCAATTGTAAAACTATTATTCCCTGTAAGTTTATTATTTAGATATCTCGAATATGCATCACTCTCGGAATAAAAACTTAAGGACAATGAAAAACTTTCAATTGCCGTTCTCATTAAAAATTGAGGTTCTAATGGATAACCTTGTCTAATCAACTGGATTGCGGCTATCATGCTATTACAAGCCTGCCATATTAAAATTTGCGATTCAAACTCTTCGTCTGATATCTGACTTTGATCTTGACGATCAACCATAATCTTTATTAAAGTGAATATCCTAGTAAGAATAAAAACGCTGTTTGCAAACTGTGTTTTATATTTTTCATCAACTTCTTTTTCGGCAGTAAGTGAAAATTCTTTTACAACTTTTATTATAGTTGTGGCAATTTCTTTAAATATTTCATTTTTGTTCATAATATAATTTCCTCACCATCAGACCCTCTAATTGTAGATTCTATAAAAACTTTTTTAACTTTTTTGTGTGTTTGAAAAAACTCTTTATTTTCTCTTAAGAGATAGACAGAGCAATAATTATACCCCTCTGAATTTATCAAATTTCTAGGGTGTAATAATCCTTCTTTTTGTAATTTTCTTATAGTAGGTGTTTTGAGACCAAAGCTATATTTTAAATCCGATTCTGTGAACCAATCTTTATCATGGTCATCATCAAAATAAAATAATTTAGGAATTACACCTTCATCAATATTTCTTTTACAATCAAAACACCATAAAGCATCAGGCATCCACCATGTTTCTCCTGTAGGTGATTGTTTGTGACAAATTGTGCAAGTATAAGAACTATTAGACGGTTCTAATAAAAATCCATCAGGCTCTTTTATTAATCTTCTTTTCCTCATATTTTCAATTCCATCAAATTCACCAAGCATTTTTTCAAGTTGAACCATATTATTATTTCCATATTTAGCCAATTTTTCAGGATCTAATTTTTTCTTTTCCTTCTCTTTTTTATAACCACAAATCTCTTTCAAATCTTCGTCCTGCTCATATCCTTTTAACCTTCCAGAAATAAACCCAAGTCGGTTCATTAAACTTCCACTTAATAATCTCCAATTTGTTCCTTCTAAAGTATTTTTAATCAGTTTTTCTAAATCAGATAAATTATTTTTTCTGCTTCTAATACTGTCGCTGTCTTGAAAACTAAAGGGGACTATTACATAACGATCAATCTCTGGTTTTTCAGTTGAAAATTTAATATATTTTTCTTTTTCTAAAACTTTTATTAATAAATCTTCAACTTCAACCACCCCGATTTTGTTAATATTCATTGCTTTTTCAAAAGTTGGGTCATCATATTTACTAGCTTCAAATTCCCTTACTTCATGAGCAAAAGACAAAATTTCAGAAAGTTCAATCATCTCTTTACCTTTTTCTTCTGAATAACAACATTCTTCTCTAAATTTTTCTAACAACTCCTTATTTCTTTTTTCTTTTATTTTTTGTTCTTCTTTCCATTTCTTGTGGTCACTAACATCAACATTCTTATAGTCACATTTTGGGCATGTATCAATAAAAGTTAAAATATCGCCATCATGTTTGACTTCATTTTTTAAGATACTTTTGCACTTTGGACACTTTGGTTTTTTATAAATCCATTCACTTCCATCTTCATTTATAGCCCTTCTTTTATTACACTTTTTACACTCGAACATAAACAACATATAAGGTTCTTTATTATAAATATCGTGTAAATCTTTTGATATTAATTCCATTTCTTTTCCACATATAGGACAATTTGTCCCTTTTGGAATTGGAGTATTATCTTGTTTATCTTGAAGTTCTTTGTCCTTGTCCATCCATTTATTGATTGTTTTTTCTTTACCTTCAAACCATTGCGTCTTAATCGCTAACATGAATCGATGTAAAACTTTATCAATCTCCTCATTAAACTCTTCATCAGTATATTTTCTAAATTCCTTTTCTTTTCGATGCTTAGAAAAATTATTTTTAAGATTTCGATACCACTTTATACAATCCTCAATGGTCATTAAGTCGTAACGGTCAATATATTCTTGTTTATCTTTTAAATAATTCATCTACTATTTAGTCTCCTTTTCCATACAAATATAATGCTTCTAAACTATTATCAATATTCTTTTTAAATCCAGTTAAAGCGAGAATGTAGGCATCATTAGACTCATTTTCACATTGAATACTGCCACCTTCACCTTGGTAAACTGCAATAAAAAGTGGTTTCGTTAGGTTTTTTCTTTTAAGTGTAAAGCGAATTAATGGGTTGATTGAACTACCGTATTTGTCTGAAACTTCTGTTTCTTTTTGTCCAATATATACAGTAAATTTAGTTAATCTTAATTTGTCATTTAATTTTCCAGCAACAATTATATTATTACTACTACTTTTCTCGGTACAGTTGTCAAACATTTCAATTCCTTCAAATTGAACTGTTAGTATGTGTATTCCTCTTAATTCTTTTAAGGGTGTTGTTTTTATTTCACACAGCTTTAAACTAGGATCAATGTTTTGTCTTAAATTATCTGAGTATTTAAAATGTGTTTGACCATCCTTATGAAAAGAGATCTTAAGAAATTTACTCGCAGTTTTTTTACCACTTGTAATAGCATTAATGTTTGTTGCGGTATCTTCTGGTTTTAGTTTGAATTGACCAGCATAAAATTTATCAGAATTAAAATAAGGAACGGATACATAGAAATCAGGATCATTTTTTGAGAATAGAATCTTAAATATTTTTTTATAATATTTCTCTGATTTGAGAGCGACCGTTACTGATTTTTTAACTTGTCCTTCATATTTCATAATTATTCAAAAGTTACATCCCAAATTTTTGGATTAACACTTTTCATTTCTAAATATATTTTTTCACAGAGATTTTTTGTTTCCTCTTTTACGGATGGATTAGATATATTTTTATACAAGTTAAATGTCTTTAAAATATCTCCAATATATCCAAAATTTTTCCAAACTATATATAAATTCTCTATTATTTTAACCAAGTCTTCAGAATGTCTTTCTGCAACCTTATCAAACACATCATCTAATGACAACCATAGTTCTCTTTTTAACTCCTCAGATTTATCGGAAATTGTTTCAATATAAGAAATCAACCATTTATGAGAGATATCTTTTGTGTCGTATTTTTTGCCATATGTTTCTTCAATAATCATTTCCAGATTTGAATATAGGTTCCTTTCAAATGGGCAATCAAATAATTTACTAATCCATTCTGATAGTAAAGAAAACTCTTTTGGGCTATCTTTAATAATTTTCCAAAACTGCCAGGCAATACTTCCTCTTATTTTTTCATATTCCTTGTCTGAAAAAATTAAATCAACAATTTTTTTGGCTGGATTAGAAGAATAATTAAATATGTCTTTTGATATTTTTCCAAAAATATCACCAGCTTCTGATCCTTTTATATAATGTCTTTCTCTAAAAAATGAGAAATAAACCAATATGGCATCATATTCCGGGGAATTTATTAAATGTTTTAAAACAAACTCTGTTTCTTCTGTAGTGAGGTCTTTAAAATAATAAAAAATACTTACCAAATTCCTCGCAATCGATTTATATTTTGAATATCTTAATACAAGACCATTCTCTTCATCCAACAATAACTTTCTAAATCTTTTGTAAGTTTCAGGGTTTTTATTGGCTAACCATATTCTTCTATTAGCTATTTCTATTAAAACGAAAAGCCATTGTAAAACAACATAAAGATTTTGATTTTTAGATAACAATTTGATTTCAGCCAGTTCAAACGCATAGACCAAATTATCAGTATCTTCCCTCGAACTTCTTCTGGAATACTCTTTAACTAGCCAAGCTAAATGCCCCTGTACAGTTGTTATGGAATTAACATCTTCATTTTCAAGTATTTTTTGATGTAGATTATATTTTTCTTGTTCTGCATCCTTATATTTAATTGGAGGATCTGGATCATCTTTAAATTTATCAATTAACCATCTAGTATTTTTTAAATCACCACTTTCTAACACTTTGTCTCCAAACTTAACCATACTTGACCTTTTTCCAGCATCAGAAAAAATTTTCCATGGATCATTCTTATCAATTAATTTATGGAGTGCATTTAAAATGTTTTTCATTTTGTTTGGCATATCTTCGAAAGACCAAAACCATTTTTCAAATAAAGAAATGTGCGTTGAAGAACTTGATTTAATGGACTTATTTTCAAATGATGTCAAAAAATCTCTTGTATATATTAGTTCGTGATGCCATGTTTTATTTTGATCATTTTCTATTTGAAGATAAATTTCCTCTATGTTAGAAAACTGGATTAATTTTTCGTACATTTTCGATAACGCTTTTATTACATCACTGGTTGATCCAAGATAAAATTTATTGGAAAGTAACAATACCCTTTTATTTGTTTCAAGACCATTAAAGGCTAATTGTTCGTTAGCTGACGACACTTGTTTTAAAATATTCGTGTAAATTATTTCTGCAGAATCTATAGATCTAACTTCGCCAAATCCAGCAAATGTAATGTCGCCAATATCACTTTTAAACTTATCAATCTTAAATTTATAAGAATTAATTGATACTTCTTCTTTTTTCGATAAAATTGCATCCAAAATGTCATCAGCATATTTTTTTAATTTATCCCTCGGAATTATTATGTTGCGTGGGGTATCTACACTGTACAAATCTTTTAATTTTAAATATTTAGAATTGATTTTTAATTCATTTTTCAAACCATTCACAATTGAAGACCACCTTGCCGACTCTGAATTATCAGACAGTTCATATATTGCTTTTAATTCAACCAATGTCTTTATATCTTTAATGTAGAAATCAGGTGTTTTTCCATCACTTTTCGGTTCTTTAATCAAACTACATTTAGTTGGATCTAAACCAAGGTATTCAATAAAAGCATTTATAGATTTTTGTTCATTTTGATCTTTATATGAGGTATTCATAGTGATTCTTGAGCCGAGTTGGCAGTTAATGTTTTAGGAACAGGTCGGTTAGACCCACCATTATTTATACTTTGCAAATAGTCAAAAGCAGCAGTTCTCGTGGATAATTTTCCACCATTCATTATGGCATCGACAAAAGATTCATTATGGTTAAATATTTTATCTAAAGATATTTCACAAGATTCCACTTCAATAGTGTCATCATTTAAAATTTTATCTGCCAATTTCTTTATTTCAAATTCAACAGAATGTCTCAATGAATAAAATACCAATCTTGGATAATAATCATAGTCATTACTACTCAAAAATTCCTTTAGAATTATTTTAATAAGCCTAATTGTCTTAGTTTCAAGCTCTGAAAAACAATCTTCACTAGGTAAAATTTCGTCTGAAAGTAGTTGTACTACCCCTTTTCCAAAAGATAAATCTTGTTCTTGTTTTCTCAAAACTATTTTTTGAGTAATTAAAAACGTACCTTCACTTAAAATGTGCGCTTCACATTCGTCCAAATTTTTAAGAATTTCATCTAATTTAACTTCTGATTGTCTACCTCCTTTAACCTCAACAATGTCACATCTTTTATCCTCGCTATTTTTTGAATAATAAAGTAGTAAATCAACTGTAAAATCATGTTTCCTTCGATCATCTTGATTTACTTTCCTCGCTTCCAAGACAATTTTTTCTAAACCGCTTCCCGATGCGATTTTCTCTAACAATAAGTAGAGTGCAACATTAGTTTGATAGATATATCCATCGTAGCCAAAAGTACCGCTCATGATTTTTACTCTGTATCAATGTAATTCATAACACCATATTATCTCATTTAAATAGAGGTAAAATATAGCCAAAGGATAGAAAATATGAATTACGGTGAAGCCAGAAAATTAATGTTTGATGATAAAGAAAAAGAAGTAATTCTTGATCTTGTAAAATCAGCACAGGAACAAATTAATAAAATCCCAAAGTCGTTTTTTCAAATCAATGCAAGTGCTTTACAAGCATATGATACACAAGTCAAAATGCTATCAGCAGTAGCTGATTCAGAATTTATTAAAAATGCCTTTAAAGCGGCACAAAAACAAATTGAAATTTTTAGTTCTCTTAATAACAATCTTTTATATACAAACAGACCAATAGAATATAAAGCCATTCTTCCAATCCATGACGGTAAAATTGAAGAAATAGAAATCCTAAAAGATGAAGTAAAAACTCTAAAAAAGAAAATTGAGTCTTATGAATCTAGGGAAAACAATCTCTCATTAGAAATAAACTCTTTTGGTAATTTTTTATATAAAGGAAAGTTTCTTAGAATATCAACAGATAATAACCAAGGAAAATTTTTAAGAAGCATTCTTGAAAACGAGAATCACTTCATTTCTGATGAATATTGCCAAAGTGAGTTTAATTGTCCGACAACAAAAGAAATTACTTACATAATCAGAGATCTAAATAAAATTTTGAGTAAAAATAACCTCAAAGCTAAATTGAGACGATGTCGTGATTCAAAAGGATATATTTTGGAAGGCATTATTGAACTTAAATCGTAAATTACTCATAATTATCTCGTATTTTTCTCGCATACAAAATTGTAGCCCAACCCTAGACTAGGTCATGAAAATAAAACATGACCAAATTCTAAAAACCGTCCAAACAAATATTGATGATCTCATACCTTCAACATATAACCCTCGTCAATGGAGTCAAAAATCTATCAGCGATCTCACAAAAAGCATAAAAGAAAATGGTTTTGTTGTTCCCATCTTGGCAAATAGTAATCCTTCTAGATATGGAACGGTAATTGCGGGTCACTTCAGATTAAAAATAGCTAAGGATCTTGGCTACAAAACAATTCCTGTAAATTTTATTGATATAGAGGATGTTGAAAAAGAGAAAAAATTGAATTTGACTTTAAACCGAGTAACTGGAGATTGGGATTACGAATTATTAAAAAACTTTGAAATCGAAATGCTTATGGATATCGGTTTTGATAACGACGATTTATCAAAAATTTGGGATGAAAATTTAGAAACCGAAGATGATGATTTTAATACTGAAAAGGAGTTGGAAAAAATTAAAGAACCAAAAACAAAAGTAGGCGACATTATTAAATTAGGAAATCATTTACTTGTTTGTGGTGATAGTACCGATCCAAAAGTAATTGAAAAATTATCCAAAGAAAAAGTTGTTGACATGATTTATTCTGATCCTCCTTACAACATTAGTTTGGATTACAACAAAGGCATTGGCGGCAAAGGAAAATACGGTGGTCAAACAAATGATAATAAAAGTGAAACTGAGTATTTGGAATTTTTAAAAAAAAGTCTTCAAAACGGATTATTAATTTCCAAACCAGATTGCCATGTTTTTTATTGGAACGACGAAAATCATATTGGATTAATCCAATCATTATTTAAAGAAATTGGAATTGAAAATAAAAGAACTTGTCTTTGGATTAAAAATGGTTTTTCTCCCACACCTAATATTGCTTTTAATAAGTCTTATGAAGCTTGTATCTATGGCACTATTGGCAAACCCTACATTTCCGATTCATTGAGAAATCTTAATGAAATAATGAACAAAGAAGTCGGGTCAGGCAATAGAACTATCGACGACATTCTAGATTTATTAAACATCTGGTTAGTTAAAAGATTGCCAGGTGGCGAATATGAACATCCAACCGAAAAAAGTCCAACACTTCACGAGAAAGCTCTAAGAAGATGCACAAAAATTGGCGATACAGTTTTAGATTTATTTGGTGGTTCTGGGAGTACATTAATCGCTTGTGAACAGCTAAAACGAAAATGTTTAACTATCGAAATTGAGCCAATATTTTGTGACCTAATAATTTCCCGATATAAAAAATTAACAGGCAAGGAGGTTCAATATGTCAATTAAAAAAGGTGACTTAATTACACTCGGTGATCATCTTTTGTTATGTGGTGATTCGACCAATCAAGAAGAAATTCAAAAAATTTTACAAGACAAAAAAGTCAGTTTAATACTTAGTGATCCGCCCTATGGCGTGGCTTACGTTGAGAGTAAAAATGGTCTAAATACTGCTAAAAATATTCATAAAGAAATTACCAATGATCAAATACAATCAGAACAATCGTACCAATCTTTTACTCAGTTATGGTTGGATACAGTCAAGCCATTTTTAAGTCCAAAAAATTCCTTCTACATCTTTAATTCTGACCGTATGCTTTTTGCACTAAAAAATGCTTTAGATGTTTCAAACTTTAAGTTTTGCCAACTTTTAATTTGGATAAAAAACCATGCAGTTATTGGTCGATTAGATTATTTACCTCAACACGAATTAATAGCCTATGGTTGGTTTGGTACTCATAAATTTTTCAAGAGTAAGGACAAAAGTATTTTGTCTTTTCCTAAACCTCAAAAAAGCACTTTACATCCAACTATGAAACCAATCTCACTTCTGAGGCATCTTATCCTTAACAGCACCCAAATCGGGGATTATATTTATGACCCGTTTGGTGGTTCCGGATCAACATTAGTTGCCTGTGAACAAACCAAAAGAAAATGTTTAATGATTGAAATCGACCCAAAATATTGTGAAGTAATTGTTAATCGATATCAAAAAATGAACAAATTATGAAAACTGATAAAAATAAACAATTACTAATTGAACAATTAAGAAAGACTCCAATCGTTCTAGTGGCTTGTGAAAAAACCGGTATTAGTCGAGCGACCTTTTATCGATGGTTTAAAGAAGATGAAAAATTTAAAGAATTGGCTCAAGAGGCACTGGATGAAGGTAAAAAATTAGTTAATGATGTGGCTGAATCCCAATTGATTTCATTGGTTAAAGACAAAAATTTTCCAGCCATTTCTTATTGGTTAAAGCATAACCATCCAAATTACAGCAATAGACTTGAGCTGTCAGGTAAAATTTCTACTCAGAGTGAAAAATTAACTCCTGAGCAGGAGGAAATTGTAAAGATCGCCTTGCAAAATGCAGGATTAATTGAGGAGGAAAATCGTGAACTATCCTGAAACCTTTGACCCAAAACTTTGGGAGCAAATAAGAAATAATAGGGCTTTGAGAGTAAAACTTGCTCAAGAAAGTTTGTATTGGTTTTTCCATCTATATTTTAGTGATCATGCCAAATTTCCAACTGCTGAATTTCAAAAAGAAATGTATGGACTTCTTGAAAATCCAACAATCAAACAACTAGTTATAGTTGCTTTTAGAAGTTCTGGTAAATCGACTATTGCTACTTTGGCTTATCCTATTTGGGCAATTCTCGGAAAACCACAAACTAAATTTGTTTTGATTTTAAGTCAGACACAACCATTAGCTAAATTGCATCTTCAAAATATTAAAAGAACTTTTGAGTCCAATGAATTATTGAGGTCTGATTTTGGTCCTCTTAATGAAATGAGCGATGAGTGGGGATCAATGTCATTAACTTTACCAAAGTTTGATGCCCGTATCAGTGCCGCTTCCTCCGATCAAAGTATTCGTGGATTAAAATATGGATCTCACCGACCAGATTTAATTATTGCCGACGACGTTGAAGATATGCAGTCGGTTCAGACTCAAGAAAGTCGTGATCGGACTTTTAATTGGTTTGTTTCCGAAGTAATTCCCGCAGGTGATCAAAACGCTAAAATCGTAAATATTGGCAATCTTCTCCATGAAGACTCTTTGTTAATGCGTCTTAAAGAAAGAATTGAAAATAAATCTTTAAAAGGTGAATATCGGGAATACCCAATTATTGATTCGAAAGGGAAAGTACTTTGGGAAGGTAAGTATCCAAATCAAGAAGCAATAGACGAACAAAGACAAAAAATAATCGATGAACGTTCTTGGCTTAGAGAGTTTTGTCTAAAAATAGTACCCGACCAAAAACAAATAATAATGCCCGAATGGATTAAATTTTACGATGTTCTTCCCTTACAAAACGGAGGGAATGAATATATTAATACTTTTTTAGGGATAGACTTAGCTATTTCAGAAAAAGCTTCAGCTGATTGCACAGCGGTTGTTGTAATTCATGTTTATGGACATGAACCGCAAGATCGCCGTTATTTTATTTCCAAACATTTTATTAATGAAAGATTAACTTACTTTCAAGCAAAAGGTCGAATAGAACAATTAAATGGAATGTTTAAAACAGAAAACGGTCCAATGGTTTTAGTAGAAAATATTGCCTATCAACAGGCTATGGTAGAAACACTTGAACAATCAGGAATGGATGTAAAAGGGATTAGAGTTGCTGGAGATAAATACGCTCGTCTTACAACAGCAGGGATGTTGTTTGAACAAGGAAAAGTATTTTTTCCAGCAGATGGCTCTTGTAAAAGTATTGTTACCCAACTCTTAGGATTTGGAGTAGAAAAACACGATGATCTTTGTGATGCCGTAAGCTTGGCTCTCAATTATATTCACACAAAAGTAACTTGGGATTTTCTTTGTGGTTTTATTGAAGACGATCCTTCAGATTTTATCTACACCATTAATTATGGAGACTAGTGCTATTCAATAATATCCGACAATTTTACTTTCAATGCTTTGGCAATTTTTTCTAAGATCTCCAATGAAGGAGTATTTCTACCTTGCTCGACATAGCCAATATAGACTCGACTAACACCAACCTTTTCGGCTAAGTCTTCTTGTGTCATTCCAACTTCACTTCGATATTTTTTAATTCTTTTACAAATTATTTTTGTTAATTTTGCGTTACTTCTCATTTCCAAGACTATGAAAATAGAAGTTAATACTCCACTAAGCCAGACTTAGCATTTGAGCTTAACATAGCCTTGACTTTGTGCTAAGCTACAGTTAGCATTGTGTTAAATTAACAATTAAACAAATAAATGAAAAAATGTAAATCTTGTCAAACAGAAATAGATAGTAAGGCTAAAAAATGTCCTCATTGTCAAGCAGACCAAAGAAATTGGTTCGCCAAACATAAAATATTAACTGGGATATTAGTAATAATATTAATTGGAATTATTTCCAGTACTGGTGGTAATAAAGATACTAATAAAAGTAGTTCAACTCCATCTACTGTATCTAATTCAAAACAAGAACAAAAAACTTATAAAATTGGAGAAGTAATAAATACTGGTACTTTTGAGATAACTACTGTTAGTGCCAATCAAAAAGCGGTAGTTGGTGGACAGTATGTAAATGAAAAAGCAAGTGAAGGAGCTACTCTTCTTGCTGTTAATTGGAAATATAAAAATATTAGCGATAAACCAGCTAGTAGCTACAGTCAACCAAGCGTTAAACTAGTTGATTCTAATGGTACTGAATATGAATGGGATCTTGGTAAATCTAGTACTTATGCTGTTGAACAAAAAATAGATAGTAAAGTATTAAGTGATCTTAATCCTGGTATCACAGTAAACGATGCAAAGGTTTTTGAAGTTAGTAAAGAATCTTATGCAAAAGGTGGTTGGAAATTAAAATTCACCGTTGGGGGAAAAGAATTTGTGGTTGAACTTTAGATGTGGATATATTAATTTTAAAACCCTCTGAGAAATCGGAGGGTTTTTGTTTTAAGGCATAAACATATACTGATATTCATCGTTTGGACCGAAATAGTGTGATTTGTTAAGTAGAGTATCCGCCATTTCCCAAGCAGTCATGTTTTCTGAAATTCGGTAACTAGCCACAATATCTATTGATCCATTTTTACCAACCGATAATGCTCCCTCATTTCCTTGGGTAGTATCTTTGGTATTTGCTAAAGCATACATTAAGGCTTTCTCACTTCTTATAAATCCATAATATTTGAGATTACTAACAATGGCTTCTAAAGTTGAACCTTTGCCAGGTCTAAAATCTACTGTTTCACTTTGTTTTTGTCTTTCAAAATCACTTTGAGCGAAATGTAATTTTTCCGTAAAATAGTCATCAACTTTTTTGGTTGACTGCCAACTTTTTCCAGGAGCTAAAAAGTCTTGATCTGGGATTTTAGTCTTTTCTCTGTATATAAAAAATCCAGCAACAAAAACAATAAATAAGCAAAAAATACTAATTAAAAGATTAAACAGTTTTTTATTTTTCATCAGGGATAAATTTTAGTAGTAAAAACATATCCTCAATAACTTGATCTTTAGAACTAGTTGAAATCCTTTTTTCAGATGCCTCATGGGCTAAAAGCCAAATTTTTTGATTATCATTAAGTTTGTTCTTCGGTATTCCTTCGAGTTTATTTTTGTAGGCCACTATACTGTCGATAATATCTTTTGTTGATTGAAGGTTGTCAATTTTTTTATTCAAACAGTCAAATTTACTTCTTAGATTTAACATAGTTAATTATATCAATAACGAAAAATATCTAGTTGATTCATATTTTTCTTGCGGTATCGTCCAATCATGGAAAACATAAAAGATGGAAAGATACAGGAAAAGGAACAAATTAAATTTTGTTTATATGCTCGTAAATCAACCGAGTCAGACGAACGTCAGGCTATGTCAATCGACTCTCAAATTAAAGAAATGACAATATTAGCTGAAAGAGAAAGTTTGTTTATTAAAGAAATAAGACAAGAAAGTCACTCAGCTAAATCATCAGGGTTAAGACCAGTATTCAATCAATTATTGATCGATATTAGAGAAGAAAAATTTAATGCCATATTAACTTGGGCACCCGACCGATTAAGCAGAAATGCAGGAGATCTTGGAACTCTCGTTGACTTAATGGATCAAGGAAAATTAAAAACAATTAGGACTTTTTCCCAATCATTTTCTAATAATCCAAATGAGAAGTTTCTTCTAATGATTTTATGCTCTCAAGCCAAGCTAGAAAATGATAATCGAGGTATCAATGTAAAAAGAGGGCTTAGAGCCAAATGCGAAGCAGGATGGCGACCTAATATGGCACCACTTGGCTATTTGAATGTAATGAACAATAATCGAATTAGTTATGTCAAAGTAGACCCCGATCGAGCTCCAATTGTTAAACAAATATTTAACCGAGTGGCTGAAAAAGGTCATAGTGGTAGAGTGTTAAAAAGATGGTTAGATCAAATTGGATTTACTACTAGGACTAATAAGCCAATTGCTTTAAGTAAAATTTATAAACTTTTAAAAAGTCCTTTCTATTATGGAGAGTTTGAATTTGATGGCAAAAAATATAAAGGAAATCACGAACCTTTAATAACTAAAGAATTATTTGATAAAGTTCAGCGTCAATTAATATCTCCAGAAAGAGAATGGAATAAACAAGTTTTTCCTTTTAAATATTTATGCAAATGTGGTTCTTGTGGAGCATCCGTAGTAGGAGAGGAAAGATATCGAAAACTTAAGTATGGAGGTTCTAGAAAACATACTTATTATCATTGTTCTCGATCAGTAGATTACGAATGCAATGAACCATATATCACTGAAGAAGATTTAATTAAACAACTTATGGCTCACATTGATGAATTAAAACTCAATGAGATTGAATTAGCTCATCAGTTAAAACAAGACATAGATAGATTCCACCGATTGAGATCAGAAGTTTTAAATGAAGAATTTATTAGTGGAAATTTAAGAGAATTGGATTACGATGCTTTTAACCATATAGATAAGAATATGGTTAAAGAATATTTAGTTCACACTTTAAAAGTTGGATCTGCAGAAGAAAGAAAACAAGTACTATCAGCAATTAAAACAAAATTTATACTTCACAATAAAGCATTATTTATTAAATAAATTAGTGCTTGATTATATTAAACAAATAACATATCATCAACTAATGATATGTTAAAACTAAAATTAATACCCACTATTGCTAAATTTCACCATGGTTTTTCTGATCAAACCAGACTTTTGATTTTAGAGACACTGATTAATGGGGAAAAAACAGTCAGTCAAATAGTTAATCTAACTGAACAGTCCCAATCAAATGTTTCTAATCACCTTAAATGTCTCATTGGGTGTGGTTTAGTGAAAAATAGACGTGATGGTAAAAATATTATCTATTCTATTCGAGATAACGATACTAAGAAATTATTTATCCTGACAGAAAAGATTGTTATTAAAATTGGTGACAATATTGAATCTTGCCAAAATTATAAAAACAAATATGAAAAATAAAATTAATCAATTTTTGGAAGAAAATAAAATTAGATTACTAATCTTGTCTTTAGTAATTGTTATACCCGCCGAAATATTGTCATTTTTTTCAATAAAATTACCATTTTGGTTTGAACTTCCAATTTTAATAATTATTATCCTCATATTTGGTAAGGATGTTTTTATTAGTGGTATCAAAAGTTTATTTCGTTTTAATTTTGCCGACATTAATTTACTAATGACAATTGCTATCTTCGGAGCCTTGTATTTACATCAATTTATTGAAGCAGTTATTATTGTTATTTTGTTTGGATTAGGAGAAGCTCTAGAAGAATTTGGTATCCACCGTAGCCAAACCGCCCTAAAAAACCTGGTAAAAAATACTCCAAAATTAGCCCAAATAAAAGGAAACGATTTTAAGATTCCCGTTAAAAAAGTAAAAGTTGGGGACATTGTTATCATTCGACCCGGTGATCAAATTCCTCTTGATGGAAAAGTTGTCAAAGGGTTGTCACTTGTAGATGAATCCACTATTACTGGCGAACCCTTACCAAAAAACAAAAATGAAGGTGATTTAATTTACGCTGGCACCATAAACGGTAACGGGTATTTGGAAATTCAAGTTACCAAAAAGGCTCAAGATAGTACCTTGTCAAAAATTATCAAACTCACTTATGATTCTGCTGAAAAAAAATCTTCATCACAGAAATTTATAGAAAAGTTTGCTCAATACTACACCCCGGCAGTAATGTTAATTGCTATATCTATAGTTATTATTCCAGCTGGTTTATTGGGTCAACCATTTACACCTTGGTTTACTCAAGCCTTAACAGTTCTTTTGATTTCTTGCCCTTGTGCTTTAGTTATTTCCACTCCAATTACTATTTTTTCCGCCATTGGCAATGCTACTAAACATGGCGTTGTGATTAAAGGTGGTCGATTTTTAGAAGAATTAGGAAAGATTAAAGCTATTGCCTTTGATAAAACTAGAACTTTAACCAAAGGTGAACCGATTGTTTCCGATATTATCCCTTTTAACGGTTTTACTCAAAAAGAAGTCATTGCTTGTGCCTCAGGAATGGAATCATTTTCCGAACACCCTTTAGCTCGTTCTGTTGTAGAGGAAGCCAAAAAATATCAAGTTATTCCTCATGAATTTACCAATTTTAAGTCTGTCGCTGGAAAAGGAATTAAGGGTGAATGTACTATTTGTACTGATTCTCATCACTGTTTGGGTAGTATTAAATTTATTACCGAAGAACATAAGGTTGAGGAAAAAATTGTTAACCAAGTCGCTGAATTTGAAAAACAAGGGAAAACTGCAATTGTAATGAGTGATAATAAAAATGTAACAGGAATTATTGGTATAACCGATGAGTTAAGAGAAGACAGTCTTGAGATGGTTAAATCGTTAAATAACTCAAATATTAACTCAGTTATATTGACAGGTGACAACGAATCCTCGGCTCGTTTTGTCGCTGATCAGGTCGGTATTGAATCGGTTCACTCTGGATTATTACCAGAACAAAAAGTTGATGAACTAAATAAATTAATTAAAGAATATAAACATGTTGCTATGGTCGGTGATGGCGTCAATGATGCTCCATCATTAGTTACTGCACCAGTAGGTATTGCCATGGGAGCAATCGGCTCAGATGTTGCTATTGAAAATGCTGATGTTGCTTTAATGAACAATAATTTGTTATTAATCCCTTATTTAGTAAAACTTGGAAAGAAATCAAACAGTACCATAAAAATGAATGTCGGAGCCGCAGTAAGTGTAAAGCTATTGTTTTTAGTATTAGCTATTTTTGGATCAAGCAGTCTAACCTCAGCCATTTTTGCCGATGTTGGAGTTACTACTTTAGTAGTTTTAAATGGTCTTCGACTTTTCAAATTTAAAGAAAGGTTATAATAAAGAATTATGAAATCAATTGCACATGGCGAATTAGAAACCCAAATACTAAAACAAATTTGGATTCAACAGGAATGTTCAGCTAGGGAAGTTTTGAATGAGATTAGTAAAGAAAGAGAGATTGCCCTGACCACAGTTTCCACTATTCTCGAAAGATTGTTCGAAAAAGGAGTAATCATTCGAAAAAAAGTTGGAGGAAGAGTAAAGTACTTACCAAAAATATCAGAAAAAATTTATACGACAAAAATAGTTAAACAATTTATGAATAAACTGATTAATTCTTTTGGAGAAGTAGCCATAACTTCATTTGCCAGCGGAATTGAGGAACTACCAGTCGAGAAACGAAAAGAATTAATCCAATTGCTTAATAAATATGAAAAAAAATAAACTTAACATTTATATTTTTAACTAAATTACTATAAAATTTCCTGTTTTAATTACTAGTAAAGATTTAATTATTTGCGAAAATTGTCTTCGTGATGTTCCTAGCATCCTAGTAATTACATCTATAATTTTGATTACCGTGGCAATTATTATAACCATATTAAATTACCTAAAAACTAGGCAGTTTGAAAAAAAATTAGTAATTCTAAATAAATTACCCCTTCCTATTAAAAATATTATTAAAGAATTTAAATTGGAAAATAAGATTATTTTATTTGACCACAATGATCCTTTAGCTTTTTGTTTGGGTATTATTAATCCTAAAATTTTCCTTTCAACCAAATTAGTTTCTGTCTTAAGTATTAATGAAATTAAGTCAGTGGTTCTTCATGAGCAACAACATGCTCTAAACAAGGATAATTTTTATATGATGTTTTTAAACTTGATTAGATACACATTTTTCTTTTTCCCAATAACAAGTGATTTAGTGAAAAATTTTGAATTACATCAAGAAATAGTTGCTGATCAAAGTGTAGTAAAAAAGATGAAAGATAAATCTTATCTCATTTCAGCTTTGAGAAAAGTCGTTAATAATGTTCAATTTAATCTTTTATCAACCGCTTATTTTTCCAAAAAAAATGTTCTAGAAATAAGGATTAAAAAACTAATAGGAGATAAAAGTAAAATACGCCTTTTTGATTTTAAAAATACTATTGTCAGTTTAGGAGTATTTTTATTAATGTTTACTTTTGTCCTTGGAAAGATTGAAATTCACCCACAAACAAATAATTCTGATTTGCTCTGTCTTGATAAAGGATCATGCCAAAATTCATGTAAATAAAGACTTGACTCTCTAGGTAATAATCTTCTACAATGTGTAGAAGATTATTAATTATCGTTTATATTTTATGACCATCAAAGATAAATCAATTGTTTTGGGCACGGGCCCAGTTATTTTTATTTCCCTCGGGCTGGTTTTATTATCATTTCTTAGTGGAACACTATTTACAAAAATTAATAGTTCAAAAAACAACGATACTACTCCGACAACGACTAATACAGCTCAACAAGCACAACAACCATCTCAGCCACAAGTGTCAATTGATTCCATTAAAGGCTTATTTGATAAAAATGTAGTTAAATTTGGAAACGGGAACAAAAAACTTCTGATAGTAGAAGTATCTGATCCAAGCTGTCCTTACTGTCATGTAGCTGGAGGAGCTAATGATGAAATAGGTAAACAAATGGGGCCTCAATTTGCCACAGGAACCTATGTTGCTCCAGTCCCAGAAATTAAAAAATTGGTCGATCAAGGAAAAGCTGATTTTGTTTGGCTTTATACCAATGGCCACGGAAACGGAGAACTAGCCTCTAAAGCTCTTTATTGTGCTTTTGATCAGGGTAAATTTTGGCAAGCTCACGATTTATTAATGTCAGCAAAAGGATATACCTTAATAAATAACGAAGTAAAAAATGATGTCGCTAAATCACAACAAATGGCTGACTTCTTAGCATCGGCTGTAAACAAAAACGATCTTAAAGGTTGTCTAGATAGTGGAAAATACGATTCAAGACTTCAGGAAGATTCTGCTCTAGCTAAATCTATTGGTGTTAATGGCACACCTGGGTTTTATCTAAATACAACTAATTTTTCTGGAGCCTATAGCTGGACTGATATGAAATCAGTCGCCGAATCTGCTCTTAAATAATTTTAGCGATAGCTAGTTATATTTATAAAATATATGAACAAACAAAAACTAATAACGGGTGTTTTAATTTTGATCATTTTAGGATTAATTTCTTTTGTCGTTTTAGGTAGTAAAGATAATAATTCAACCAAAAAATCAAGTGATTTAAATACTAATAAAGTCGCTTCTTTGGATGACAAAACACCAATTTTTTTCTATGGTAACACCTGTCCTCATTGTGCCGACGTAGAAAAGTGGATGAAAGAAAATAAAGTCGAAGAAAAAGTAAATATTGTTAAAAAAGAAGTCTATGAAAACAAACAGAATGCTAAAGAATTAGAATCTGCGGCAACAATATGTAAATTACCAACAGATAGTATTGGTGTGCCTTTTCTCTATGCTGAGGGTAAATGTTATGTTGGGTCACCAAATGTGATTGGTTATTTATCAGAAAAAATATCAACTATAAAATGAAAAAAATAATTCCCCTTTTTATACTGTCTTTTTTGTTTGTGTTTTCTAAATCTGCTCATGCCGTGTGTCCGGTGTGTACCATTGCAGTAGGAGCTGGAGTTGGTGTTTCTAGATGGATTGGCATTGACGACACTATAACTGGACTTTGGATTGGCGGTTTAATTATATCTAGCGGTCTATGGATGGCTAATTGGGTTCGTAAAAAGAGTTGGAAAATACCATATCCAGAGATACTCTCCATTATTTTGATGCTTCTTTTTGTTGTTCCACCATTATATTGGTCAAAAATGATTGGTATTTCTGGAAACACTTTATTAGGAATAGATAAAGTAGTTTTAGGAACCATTGTTGGTTCAATTCTCTTCTTCTTAAGTATCAGAGCCGACAAGGTGTTAAGAAAAACAAATAACGGAAAAGTTTATGTTTACTATCAAAAAGTAATCTTGCCAGTATTATTTTTATCCATATTTAGCTTTATTTTTTATTTAATTACTCTCTAAAATGAACCATAAACAAATAAAACTAAATATTAATGAGTTTATGGACAAGGTTAAATCTATGGAAAAAGGTCATAAATTAGATCTTTCTTCTGACGAGGACTTATCTATCGCTATTATGAACCTGATTTCCATGGAAGAACATTTTTTCTTTTCTTACAACAAGACTAAAGATACAAAATACTTAGATTTACTAAACGAAATTAGAGAAATTAGAAAAAGTGCTTTAAAGAGGATTATTAAAGAATATGAAGGTGAAAATTGGTGTATTAGTAAACATCTTTTAGCCTCTTCTATGAGATTCATGGAAGTTGGGACTAAATCACTAACCAAAGGAGATAAAAATGATGCTGCCAATTTATTTCAAAAGTCTTATCAACTTTATAGTTTATTTTGGGGTTTAAACCTAGGTTTAGTTACAGATAAAAATATTAAGCATCAGGACACAAATGAAGTCTCTTTTATTTCTGAGGAGAAAAAAGAATCTGTATCAATTTTTGCCAAACTTGGAGAGGTGGTCCAAAAGGCGATTGATTGCTGTAAGGAGTAATAATTGATGTTAATTCAGTTTCTGAAAAGAAAAAATCGTCAGTATCATTGGGATTATTTTGATTAATGCAGATTAAAAAATAACGTGTTACAGGCTGTAAAAACCTAAATCATTAAAACCCAAAGAAATACTAGGGAAACTAAGGCATTACTAGCCATATAGTTCAGGTCTGTCGGAACCTTAGGGATAATGCGGAGGAGGTGGGATTCGAACCCACGAGTCCTTTCGAACACACGCTTTCCAGGCGTGCGCCATAAACCACTAGGCGACTCCTCCATTAAAGGTGTCATATTATATCTTATTTTTCAGTTTCTCTCATGTGTGGTTCGGCAATTTTCCACATTTGTCTTACCGTTGGTGTAATTCCTCTTAATTTTATTGCCGTCTCCATTCCCAATTTCGCTAGTTTTGGTTTTCCTGTTTCAAAATCTTTTTCAACTTGATCTTTCAACCCTTTAGCTATTCCCATAAGCAATTCCTCCAAACTATCATATCTCAAGTAACTTATCTCTACACCAGTTTCAAAAGCACTTTTGTCGGGGATTATTCTCTCCGGATGTTTCATTATTTTATTTTAACCCTTCCAGTTTTTGTTTTGCTTTTCTCAAAAGTATTTTTTCACTATCATAAGCCAATTTTTCCGAAGCTTGCTCAAAACTGAACCAATCCCTATCAATTACCATTTCACTATCAAAATATTTCAAATTACTTTCACTTACATATTCCATTAGAAAAAATGTTACTTTTTTGATTATTTTCTTTCTGTTTTCCTGATCCCACAAAATATAATTGTTCGACCCAATTTTACTCACTATTTTTGCTTTTATTTTTCCCTCTTCTTCCACCTCTCTTAATGCTGCCTGTTTCAAAAATTCGTTTGGTTTCAAATGACCTTTTGGAAATTTGTACACTGGTCCCGATCTTTTTGGTTTTTTGCCAGTTTTATATCTTGAAACTGTTTTTATCAGCAACCACCAAACCCTGCCATTATCTTTTTTAAACACCAATCCGCCCGCCGATCTTTCATCATAGTACAGGTTATCTTTAATTTTTATTACTTCATTCTTCATAAGGTACTCGATTATATCTCAAACCAAACCTAAAAACTCTCACTAATCACCTCTATTATTTTAGTCGTTGAATGTTGTTTTACCAAATTAGTTACTTTAACTAATTTTGCTCCCACCAGTCTCGCTTGTTCTCTTTTTTGAACTATATTTTTATCACCTTCACTCACCGCTATTATTTGTGGTTTTATTTTTTTTACCAAATTCAAATAATCATCATCATTCTTCATCACCGGTAATTTAATTACGTTATCAACCATTTTTAACGATGACAATACTTTTGCTCTATTTTTTTGACTATTTATCGGTCTATTCTTACCCTTATTTTTTTTAATATTTTCGTCCGACTCCAACAATACCACCAATTTTTCTCCCAGTTTTTTTGCCTTTTCCAAAAAAATAATATGACCCACATGAAGTACGTCAAAACACCCCCCAACCAAAACTATTTTTTTATTATCTTTTTTCATAGTGTTCTCGGTGAGAGTCGAACTCACATCACTCCCTTCGGAGGGGAGGATTCTATCCATTGAACTACGAAAACCAAAATCCTCCTTATTTTACCTTACTTTTTTCTCGACAATATCTGAATCGGTATTAATAGCAAATTATTGGTGATTGTATAAATTATCGATGGCAAAGCCACTACTGGGTTAAACAAAGACAAAGCCACCAAAGTCCCCAAAGTATAGTTTTTGTAACTCGAAGTTACCGCCAAAGTAATTTTATCTGATTTTGTTTTTCCAATTTTCCATCCCAGCCAAAAATCAAAAGAAATCAGTGCCATCACTAATCCTACTAACCACACTGATTTTTGCCAATTATCCAAAATTACTTGTTTTATAGGTGAAATTATTCCAATAATTATCAAAAATAAAAATATTGTTGACCAACCCGATGCCGATTTTATTAAATATTTTGCCCAGCCTAAGCATCGCACCAAAATTGCCGCCGCAATTGGTACCGCTACCAACCACAAAATTGCTACCCCCATTTCTACTGGATTAATTTTTATGCTAGTTTTAGCAAACAGCCAAACCAAAAAGGGGACTGTAATTGGGCTTAGTGCATTGGAAATCGAAGAGATTACCAAAGCCGTTACTGGTTTCCCCCCATAAATACTTACCAAAAATACTGATGCTCTTCCCGCTGGTATCACCGACGCCAAAATCAATCCCAAAAATATTTCATCACTCAAAAATTTTCTAAAAAATATTAAAACTATTAAAGGGGATACTAAATGAACTATCAAAAGAATTAATGCCTGAATTTTGAAATCTTTCAATGCTTTCCAAAATTCACCCAAATCAATATCTAAACAGCTCAAAAACATCAAAATCATCAGAAAAACATTTAAATATGGTTTTAACATTATTCCCAAATTCGACCAAGTAAAACTAACAACTATCGCTATTAAAATTACTAACCAAGTATTTTTTGCTAACAATCGCATCATTTTATCTGATCAAACCCAAAGCCATATACCAAGTAGATGGTTTTTTACAAACTGGACAAGTTTCCGGTGGTGTTTTACCCTTGTGAATATAACCGCAATTTAGACATTTCCATTCTAATTCTGCATCCTGATTGTAAAGGGTATTATTATCAATATGTTTTGCTAAGATAATATATCTTTCTTCATGTTTTTCTTCGACTTCTTTTACTTCCCTAAATAGTCTTTCTGCTTCTTTATCCCCATCAATCTTGGCCTGCTCTTCAAACGAAGGGTACATCTCTGTCCATTCGTATCGTTCTCCCTCAGCTGCATATTTCAAGTTATCAATAATTTTTCCAAATGGTTTTATTGCCATTACATCATCAATATTTATTGGTTCAGTAATCATTTCATAAAGTTCTTCTGCGTGAGCTCTTTCTTGATCTGCGGTTTCTTCAAATACTCGGGCAATCCATTCCATATTATCTTTTCGAGCCAATTTAGCAAACATTGTATATCGATTTCTTGCTTGGCTTTCACCCACAAAAGCTTTTAAAAGGTTTTCTTGTGTTTTATTCATAACTAATCCTAACATAAAAAATTTTTCTAATAAAATCAATCTTATAATATTGATTTATAATATTTTTTTGGTACAATAGGCCAAATATTTAAATTAAGCAGGCATTGCGTTTGCTTTTAAGATAAATAGTTCTTTCACAATCTGTTCTAAATCTAAATAAAATTAGGAGGAATTGCTATGTTTGACCTGATGAAGGACCCAATTATCACTTCCATTCTCGACACTGACCTTTATAAGCTGACAATGATGCAAGCAGTATTTCATCAGTATCCCAAGTGCCCAGTTGAGTATGTTTTCATCAATCGCGACCGGGATAACAAACTCGGGTATTTGCGTCCTTTTGTAGAAGCTCAGGCCGGATTTATGGCTGAACTCAAGCTTCAACCGGCCGAAAGGGATTTCCTCGAGGCCCAAGGACTTTTTACCGAAGACTTTCTCGACTTTCTGTCAAATTACCGCTTTCAGCCGAATCATCTCCAGATTTCCACTCCAAATGGCGATCTTGGTCTACTCATTCCCGGTTTGTGGGATTTGGAAATCCTTTGGGAAACACCTCTGTTAGGCATTATCAGTGAATCCCATACCCGGACCAATCCGGATTTCGATCCGCAAGTAAACTACGATATTGGCCGGCAGCGGATGCAGCAGAAAATCCAGATGATTAACCAAAATCACCTAAAAATGGTCGAATTTGGTGCTCGTCGTCGAGCTACCGCCGAATGGCAGGATGAAGAAGTTCGCCTGCTTAAAGACGGCTGTGAACCTGGGCTCCTTCTCGGCACCAGCAACGTCCATTTGGCTATGAAATACGGCCTGAAGCCCATTGGTACGGTTGCTCATGAATGGTTTATGGCTCACATGCGTCTGGTGGACGACCTCCGTCAGGCTCAGTCGCGGGCTTTGGCCGTTTGGCGTCAGGAATACGGTCGTCAGCTCAATATCGCTTTGACGGATACATTCACTTCCAACGCATTCTTCAAAGACATGAACCAGGAGTTGGCTGAATTTCTTCAGGGTTTGAGGTGGGATTCTGGCAGTCCTTTTGATTTCAGTTACAACGCCATTAAACGTTATGGTCAATTGGAAGTTCCTATTCGGGAGAAACAGATTCTTTTTTCCGACAGTTTGGACGTTCCCGACTGCCTGCCGATTCAAAACGAGTTTAGAAGTTTTTTCAACTCGATATTTTGCATCGGCACCATGTTTTCCAACGACATCGGCCTCAAAGCCCTGAAAATCGTCATCAAGCTTCATGAATGCTATGGTTTACCCGTAGTCAAACTCAGCGACACCGCTGATAAGGTTTTAGGTGACCCGGCAGCCATTGCCGAGATCAAAGCCGTTTATAACCTTTTCTAAGATTTAGAACTTGCTCGACAAGGCACCCGTTTTTCGTGTTTACGCACGGAAATTGCATCGGGTGCCTTTTTTTGACCAAAAAAAATGGGAAGCCGTTCAGTGATCTTGCGATCAAAGAATTGCTTCCCATTTTGGGTTTGTATTTGACTAGTCAGTCGAATTTCACGCGTTATTGCGTTAATTCAACCGACTAGTCATCGTGTTATTTACGGGTTGCCGCCAAAACCACCCATGGTGTTCGGGCTGAAAGTGGCAGCCTGAGATGCGCGCACAGCCGATTGGCTCACCGTTCGGTATGCCTGACGGATCTCGTGGGCCGAGTTTTTCGGCGTCAAAATCCATTCCGGCAGTATTCCCATGTTGGTGAAAATCGTTTTGAAATCGGTGCTGCCGTCGTCGATGCCCATGGCGGTAATGACATATTTTTCCGTACGCAGGGCATCTTCAACCAAAGCTCTGAGCTGGGCAACATTCTTGACTTTGTACGAGTCGTTTTCCGCCCCGTCTGTCACAATAGACACAATTGCCCTCACCGGAATTCCCTGGATGGAAAATTCCTGCACTTTTGCCATCACCGTTGCCAATGTTTCCGCCACTCTGTCAAAAAGCGGCGTCATGCCGTTGGGCTGGTAATTCTTGTTGTCCAGCCTGTAGTTCTGGCATGCCTCAGTCAGTGAAACGAACGGGTGAAGAATCCCCTTGTTCAGCAGTCGAGAATGAACCATGATGGCCTCGGCCTGCTTGGTTTTCATGAGGGAATCCAATATCAGATTGTGGCCGTTTATGACCAGTTCGGGTCCAACCAACGGCGATCCATATCTTTTGGGATCCTCACGGATAGCCGCAATTGAACCGGAGTCATCGTCGACCATGGCCAAAAGGATCACTTCACTTGCCTGTGATTCAAAGGCCGGTTGTCCCAATGCGTTCTGGATCGTAGCTCCCATGTCCAGACCAGCCAAAAGTTTCATCGAATCGTCCGAAACCACACCTTCCTGGTGAGCGTCAGCGAACAGATCGCCAACATTTGCTGTTTGAGAATTCATGATTTTGCCTACCTTTCCGCTTTTAAGCTATTTTTTAAAGGGAGAATCGGGCCAATCCTCGATCGGATCGGTCGATTTGACCACGTGCATGCCGGCCCGTCTGAACTCCTCAAAAGCGTCGTCGCCCTGTTGGGTAAAGTCCACCACGCCGGGTATGACCACCGACGAAGTGCAATCCTCCAACAAACGGACCTTCTTGGCCAGCTTCGGATCGTTTGCCAGGATCTGGTTCAGCAGATCATGGATAGTGAACCTCACGCAGTGCGATTTCGCCTGGCCGGCGATGATCATCATGTCCGCTTCGACCAGTTTTTTGAAGAAAGCCGTGTTCCTTTGGCCAACGGAGGTTTTTCCGTCCTGAGCCATCAGAACTTCCGGTCCGAGAACCGAATAGTTCTCAGTCAACGCACTGCCGCCCTTGATCATGAAGTCCGTCTGGTGCTTCCTGGCCACGCCGTGGAAAAACATAGCCTCACCCACAGCCGAAACCAGTGCGTGCCCGACGCTGCCCAGCATGGTGTGGAACGGCCACAGGTAGAGCTCATATCTGCCCCCCAGTGTCAGTTCATTCACATAATGCTTGGTGTAGTTTTCCAAGATGGTGTAGTAGTTGGTTTTTTTGTCGTAGATTCTGGGGCGGATCAATGCCACCATGGCCGGATCGACCTTCCAAACGCCCTTGTCCACATCACTCTTGGAGATGGTGGTGTTGGCCGTCGGATGTTCGCCAGCGTCGTTGATCCAGAATGTCGGGTAGAAAATCTGGAGGGCAAAGTGGGTGTCCAAAGACGCCGTAATGCCTGTGATCTTGTCTAGATTGCCGTAGATGAACCTGCACAGCCTGTCGTTATCCTCGATGGCGCCTTCACCGCTTCTGCCACCCACATAGAGTTCGCCATACGGCGGTTTGAGGCAGAACGAGTTTTGTGCATCGATCACCAACAATTCGACGTTAATCGCATCGCTGGCCGACGGTCCGATGCCAAAATTGTTGGCCCACTCGATGGCCTGAGTAAACCTGTCCTGGTAGGGAATCGGGTAGATTTCTCCCACCTTTTTGGGATCATAGAATCTGGGAATCGACAACATGGGTTTTTCCTCCTTTTTTTTATTTGACTTAGAAAAATTGGGGTCTAGGTCATTACAATATTCTTATGGTCCACACCTCCTTTGATTTGAGCACAGTTAAACCATTTTGCCCAGGCAGCAGATAATTTGTTGAGTCTACGAACGGTTCGGTATCAGGAAATTCTTGAGTTACCTCAATTTGTCCCTGACCATTAGGTTGGACTCTGACTATTCCATCATCTGTCGCCGTCAGCAAATAGTTACCATCCACCATTTTTCCTCTGATTGTTCCTAACCAAGAACCATCGCCTGCTGTTGCGCTGGCCGTTCCTAGTATTGTGCCGTTTTCCTTGATAATCCAGCATTGGTTGATTGTTTTGCCTCTCTGTTGAGTGGTAGTAAAAAACCAACACCGATCAGGTGTAAACACACAGGTTGAGTCTAACAGTTGGCCTGTCAAACGGGGGAGTTTCACAGTATCGTTTATTCCCCTACGTTCGGCATTAAAAATGAAATAGAAGCAGATTTCTCCGGCTTTGTAGAACCCAAAACCAAATTTACTGCCTACCCAAAACAAAGTTTGGTCTTCTAGTACACTACCAATTGTTTCAGGGCCATAATCTCCATCTCGCTTTAACTCGCCGTTTTGCAGCCAGTAGCGATGGTGTTCATTAGCGTCAAACATTGGCAAATTACCAAAGCAGTCAACTGTAGTTGTCTCGGATTTTTTTCCGTTGATCAAAGTGTACAGAATGTTGCCCTTAGCAATTAAAGTCGCCTCACCACTAATTCTAAATCTCATCAAGGGGTCGCAGGTGCCATTAGCCACAATTGAGTCGTCTTCTCTTCGAAAACAGTTTTCTCCTTGATTTTGATAAAGATAGCAGAGTTTCCCGTTTTGAAAAGTAGCGTACAGAATTTTTCCTGAGGTTTGGAAATCCCTAACGGCTTGAATTTTCTTTCCAGTCGTTTGGATTATTTCCTTTTCCTTGATTGTTCTTGGAGCAGTTTGGTCGCACGATGGACATTTGCTTCTCGCATGAATAGCTCCGCAATTAACACATTTGGTCCAATGAAGGTTTTTCAAAATAGCTAATGGGAAATTCACACGGACATCTTTTTCAAAACACTGATGGAAATGTTGCAGAATATCATCCGGCAACAAACCGAAATGCAATGCTGGTTTTGGATAGACAACTTCTGGATTAAAGACTGTTACTCGATGCATCGGTCTGGCTGAATGTACCATCTTGTTTGCAGGGTTTTTTGGTTTATAAACTCCACCATAAGGATCAACAAACAACAGCGACTGAAACAGCATTACGTTAAATGCATACCAGTCAGAGCCTTCATTGTGGTGTTTGATCATTTTCATTGCAGTGGCATTTGGATCGCACAACTGAGGATCAACAAATTTGGCCGTAAATACGGGACAAAAATATGGACCCCATTGACAGCTGTCGAAATCGATAAAATACGCCTCGGTGCCGGAAACCAGCACGTTAAGGTCGTTATAATCACCGATTACCACGCCTGATTTGTGAATTTGATCAACTGTTGGATACATGTCAAGAAAAATGTTTATTACCAAATTTCCTGATTCCGCCAAGTCAGTCGAGATTGAGGATCGAAAATCACGTTTAGTGTAGTTCATCAGTTCCTGGGCATTTTTAACCAAATGCATTTCATAGCCCAAGATTTGACTATTCGGATCCACATTTTCAGTTGCCAGTTCCACTGGAGTAATCACTCTCGAAGGTACATTTTGGGGAATATCCCTCAATTTTCTTTGGTGAACCAAGATTCTTTGTCTAGCTCCTTCTTGTTCAATAGGCAAATTATCGTAGTCGGGATGATTTGGCGTTTTATAAATTTTTACCGCCATATCACCGCCGATTTTATAAATATCAGCCTCACCACCCGAACCAATCATTTGTTTCGGATTAAGACTGACACTTCTGCCTCCTATAAATACAATTGATGGCATTTTCAACCCTCCTTCTTTCTTCGTCCAACTACCAGAGTAGTATCATCGCGAAGTAAGCCATGTTCAATGTCAATTCTTCCTTTTTCGGGATTCATTATTGTTCTGTCCCGATTAATTGCTGTCAGTCGTCGACTCACGGCAAATGGATTTCTAAAAAACAAATCTTCTCCCCAAAACTGGTCAATCAACCCCACCATTTTGTTAAGTGATGGAATTGTCAAACTTTTTGCCTTTATCAGATCTACCACTCCATCACAGCCGATCAAAAAAGAATTCAAATCATCTGTTTTGATAGTGTGTTGAATCTGAAATTTAAGTGATTCCTTATCAATCGACGATTGAACCAAGGAATAACCCAAATAAGGGGGCATGTTGTCTGGAAAAGGGCCTATTTGAAGTTCTTGATTGTTGACAATTATCACTCCATCGCCAATAGAAACGAATTGCGCCCATTTGGGAGTAATCAGTACTCCAATTGTAGTAAACAAAAAATATTTGATTACTATTTCAGAAACTTTTTCACCCATTTGACGGCACAAAAGTTCAATTGTAGTCAGCGCTTCCTGTCGGACTAATTCCCAAAAGAAAGAGGAATCCTTCTCTAAGAAAGTGGCCCAGTTCGAAAAACGCTTGGCTATTCTCAATGTTGCTGTTGTCAATACTCGACTTCCGATTTGAGCCCCAACTTCGCTATATCCACTAGTCGTTTTATCGCCACACCCATCACAAACAAAAGCAGCGATTATATCCTGTTCTTGTCCAACATGGTAGGCGTCTTGGTTGTTGTACTTGTTAGCATAGTGATCTTTTCCAATTACTGTCCCTCCTGCCAGTTCAAAAGCTTCCATCTTACTACACTCCTATATTATTTATTTTTTTGAGTTGTTAAGGTCCGATTCAAAGTTAAATTTGAACCTAATTATTCGATTTTATTCGAACTTCGGGGATTATATCATTCTGCAGCCATATAATCAAAAATTATAAGTCAAAAAATAAAGCCCATTATTTAATTCTTCCCAGTTCCAAAAATCAAGCAAGTCGCCAACCCATTCACTCCGATTCCTACATAATTCCATCTGTTATCCAATTGATTGTCATTGTGTGGTTTATCTGCCGCATACATCCATTCAATAATATGTGTTCCGTTTAGCCTATATCCATAACTAATATTTTCCCCCAACGATGTAAAACCAAGTTTGTCAAACCCATTTTCATTTTCTAAAAAATTTTTAAACCCTTCGTGTTTATCCACCGATTCCAACTCGTTTAAATATTTCGCCCTATTTTGGGCATAATTACCCAATTTTTCATCCCAAGTCAGCACTTGTGATCCATGTACTTTTCTATATTCATTCAACGCTTCAAATATTTCTTTCACCGTTGCCATTTTTTCGTCTTCACCTACTTTCATTACCCAAGTTACTTCATCAATCTGTTTTGCCACCCCCCAAGGCTCTTTATCCATTGTTGGTGTCGGCAATATTGTTTCTTTTTTTACAACCTCTCCCACTGGTGCCACCATTTTTTTTATCTCTTTTGTTGGGGAAGTTGGGCTGGTCTCTATTATTTGTTTTACTTTTGGATCAACAATTTCTCTAAATTTATCTAAATTTTTATATAAACCAACTATTATTACTATTTCTATCACCAAAATTGCCCATTTTATGAACTCTTTTAACTTCATATCCTTATTATAAATTAATCTCTTTCTTCAGTTAAATTTCAGTTTTTCAACCTAATATCATCACATATGAATAATAAATTGGCTCTTATCATTCCCTTAGTTTTAGTTTCTTCCGCTGCTTTTGTTTTGTATCAAATAAAGGGGAATACTGTTCACTCATTTCCTAATTCCACCAATTTAAATCAAAACCAAACCGACAAAACTTCTGTTTCTGTCGTTTTACAAAAACTTTCTGTTCTTTCGAATCGTTGTCGCGGTTGTGGTCGTTGTGTCCAAATCGACCCCCAACATTTTGAAATGAGTGGGGGAAAGGCTATCGTTATTTCCTCTACCAACCTCACTTCTTCCAATTTAAAGTTAGCCATTAATAATTGCCGCGATCAAGCCATTACTTTAGAGTAAAAATATTATGCAAAGTTATTACTTCATACCTATTCTATTGATAACTTTTATATGTTATTTTTCCAGTATTTTTTTGATTAAATCCCAAAAAATCACTCTTATTCAACATCGTCGTTTTTGGAATTTTGTTTTACTAATTACCTTTTTAGTTTCGGGGATTCTCGGACTTTTCTTGGCTTTTTCCATTGATCAAAAATTATCTCTTAGTTGGTATCTGCCTCTCATGTGGTATCACGTTGAATTTGGAATTGTTATGGCTTTAGTCTCCTTAATCCATATTCTTTGGCACATTCCTTATTTTAAGGTAAAATAACGCTATTAATCGTTATTTTTATCATGTTTCTAAAAAAAATTGATTCCAATTTCAAACCTGACATTCTTATCGGTATTTATGTTTTTTGTATTCTCACTGCCGAAATCATGGGTTCCAAAACTTTTCCTCTTTTTCAAATTTTTGGGTTCAATTTAACCGGATCTGTCGGTATGTTCCTCATTCCTTGGATTTTTTCCATCAACGATATTTTTGTTGAAGTTTTTGGTATCAAACGAGCCAAAAATTTAGCCAAAATTTCCATTTTGGTTGTTTTTCTTTTGATTTTATTATCCGCTTTTGCCATCGCCCTTCCTCCATCCGCTCGTTATGCCGCTACCAACAATGCCTACCGCCAAATTTTTTCCCAATCAATTCGTATTTCCATCGCCAGCCTCGTTGCTATTGCTGTTTCCAATTTTGCTGACATCCATATTTTTTATAGATTAAAACAAAAGTTAAATCGTTATGGTCTTTGGTTCAGAAACAACCTCTCCAATCATTTAGCCATTCTTCTCGACACTGTTGTTTTTATGACTGTCGCTTTTTATTCCTTGGAAAAATCTTTTTCTAACAATTTGTCCTTTTTATTAGGTCTAATTATTCCTTATTGGATTCTCAAAGCTCTCATGTCCAGTATTTCTACTCCTTTTGTCTACTTGGGCATCAAATGGCTTAAAAAATAATGATTCAAAATTTTTCTCAAGCCATCTCCTATCTTCGTCGTGCCGTTCCCAACAGTAAAAATCGTTTTCCAGGGGACTTGGGTCTCACTCGTCAGGCCGAGATTTTACGTCTTTTAGGTGATCCTCAAAACAAAATTAAAATTATTCATATTGCTGGTACCTCAGGTAAAGGCTCGACTGCTTTTTACCTCAGTTCGCTTTTGGTCAGTCATGGGAATAATGTCGGTCTTACCCTTTCACCCCATCTTTTAGATATCCGCGAACGTTTTCAAATCAATAACCAATTTATTTCCCCAAAAGAATTTGTTGATTATCTCAACCAAATAATTCCTGTTATCGAAAAAATTAAAAAAACCAATCTTGGTAATCCCACTTTTTTTGAAATTCTCATTGCTCTTGCTTTCTATATTTTCCATCAAAAAAAAGTTGATTATGCTGTTGTCGAAACCGGTCTTGGGGGACTTATGGACGGCACCAATACTATTACTTCTCCAGATAAAATTGCTGTTTTTACCAAAATTGGTCTTGATCATACCCAAATTCTTGGTCCCAACATTACTGCCATTGCCACCCAAAAAGCGGGGATAATTCATCCCAAAAATCCTGTTTTTTCTATCAATCAAATCCCCAGTGCCAAATTGGTTTTTGACAAAGCCGCCCAAAAAAATCAAACCACCATTACTTACATCCAGCCAAAAATTAATTTCAAAAATATTGTTTCCCAAAATTTTTCTCTTTTTTATGATTTCCATTTTCAAGATTTGTTTATTCCCAAATTAAAAATTAATACCATTGGTCTTTATCAAATAGAGAATAGTGCCCTCGCCCTAAGCGTTTTTAAATTTATCTCTACCAGAGACAATTTTGATATCAATATTTCCAAAATCAGATCAGTTTTTTCCAAAATAAAATTTTATGGCCGAGTCGATATCCATCAAAATAAAAATCAACTTCTCATTTTAGACGGCGCTCACAATCCTCAAAAAATGACCGCACTTCTCAAAAGTCTCAAAACTTTTTTCCCAAACCAAAAATTTACTTTTGTTCTAGCTTTTAAACAACGCAAAGATTTTGCCAAGATGTTAAAAATGATTGTTCCTTTTGCCAAAAACATTATCATCACTAGTTTCATGGTTACTTCTCAAGATATGGTTCATCTTTCTCAGCCTCATCAAAGCATGGTCAAAATTTTTCAAAAATTAAATTTTTCCAAATTTGAAACTATTCCCGACCAATCGTCTGCTCTCACTACCGCTCTCCAATTTAACAATAATATTGTTATTACTGGCAGTCTTTATTTGCTTGGTGAAATTTATCCCATACTAAAACAAAAAAACATTTGATTTTTATATCACAGATACACACAAATAACCTATCTTTACATTAATTTGTAGTTAGTCTAACATTAATTAGATTAATTATTAATTTTTTAAAGGGGGTGAAATTTTGTGAAAGAAAAACCTTTATATCTCGTTTGTCTTATCTTAGTCGTAGTTGGCGGACTTAATTGGGGATTAGTCGGTCTTTTAAATTTTGATTTAGTCGCTGCCATTTTTGGAAATATGTCCTTTTTGTCTCGTCTAGTTTACGATTTAGTCGGACTTTCTGCTGTCTACCTGCTTATCTCTCTTATCAAAAAAAAGTAGTAATGACATTCTTTGGTGGCAGAATTTTCTGTCACCTATAGTCTGCCTTTGCTTCTAAATATTCTTCAATTTCTCTAAGTAATTTATCTGTTGGTTTCCTGCAATTACAATTTTTGCCGTGTTCTATATGCCACTTCATTCTTTGATCGTGGCTGGGATTTTTGGGCATTTTATTTTTTAAGTGCCATTCTTTATTTATCATAATTTGTCAAAAATGATTTATAACCCAAATCAATTAAATATTGATAATTTTTCTTTCTAAAGTCTAATATGAAAGTTTTGTCATCATCCAAATTCAAATAAATTATTTTTTTCTTTATCTTTTCCATTTTTTGTAGACCGATATTTTTTTGCATCGTTGCTACTGAAGAATATAAAACATCCAATCCTAAACTTTTTTCATCAACTTTTTTTATTGGTCCCGTAATATCCGAAACAATTATTTTATTTGCCTCTTTTATTAAATTTACTGGGATATTATTTATTACTCCTCCGTCCACCAAAAATCTTTCTCCAATTTTCAGTGGGGGAAACACTCCTGGGATCGAGATTGATGCCATCAATCCAGGAAAAATTTTCCCTTCTTCAAAAATTATTTCCTGATTATTATTCATATCTGCTGCATTAAATCTCATTCTTATTTTGAGTTCTTCAAAATTTTTAACTCCAATATAATCCGCCAAAAATTTTTCCATCACTTGATATGAATTTTTGTTCATCCCCAAAACCAATGCTTGTATAAGTTTCAAAAAGTTCAAATCATCAGTAATTTTTTCAAAGTCTAATTTTGGGTTGGCAGCGTACATCAATCCGATTATTGCCCCAATGGAAGTTCCCGAAATTTCTTCAATTTCAATTCCCATTTTTTGAATCCCTTTTATCACCCCCATATGGAAAAACCCCCTCACACCACCACCACCCAAAACTAGTCCTATTGTTTTTTTGAAAAACATCTCTAAAATATTCTAACCCTATGTTCACCAAAACCAAATCATTTATTCGACTTCCTATTTTCAAAGCCCTAATTTCTTTGGCTATCCCCATCATTTTGGCCAATCTTTTTCAAGCTATGTATCAGCTCACCGATTCTTTTTGGGTTGGTCGTCTTGGCAGCGCCGCTTTGGCCGCTGTCTCCATTTGTACTCCCATAATTTTCTTTACTGTCTCGCTTGGTATTGGTTTTGCCATCGCTGGGTCCATATTTACTGCTCAATATTTCGGTGCCAAAAATCATTCTATGCTTTCTCATGCTGCCGCTCAAACCACCCTCATGATTTTTTTAACTTCTATTATTTTCAGTACTGTCGGCTATATCTTTTCTCCTCAAATTCTTTATTTCATGGGAGCCAACGATGAAATTTTTCACACTGCTCTTGGTTTTCTTCGAGTTTCTTTCTTAGCCATAATCTTTAATTACACTTTTTTTATGTTCCAGTCTATTATGCGAAGTATTGGTCGCCCTCAAATTCCCGTTTACATTATCATTGGCACTGTTTTATTAAATTTTATTCTTGATCCTCTTTTTATTTTTGGTTGGGGATCACTTCCTGCCTTTGGTGTCCAAGGTGCCGTTGTTGCTACTATTATTACTCAAGCCATTGCTTCTATTATTGGCTTTTCCATTCTTTTTGGCGGCAAGTTTGGTATCCAGCTCAGATTCAAAGATTTTATTCCTGATTTCAAATTTATCAAAAAATCTTTTTTAATTGGGCTTCCAGCCTCTATCGATCAGTCCAGTCGTAGTTTATCCATGGCTGTTATGACTTCTCTCATTGCTGGATTTGGCACTACCGCCGTTGCTTCTTATGGTGCCGGTTCCAATATTTTTCAAGTTGTTATGTTTGTTGGTATTGGTTTAGCCGTTGCCAATGGTACTTTAGTTGGCCAAAACATTGGTGCCAATCGTCTCGATCAGGCCGTCAAAGTTTCCAAAATCAGTGCTGTTATTTCTTTTTTATCCCTATCTTTTTTAGGTCTTCTTGTCTTTATTTTTGCCAAAAGTTTGGTTGCTTTTTTTATTCCCAACGACCCAGCCGTTATCAAAGTTGGAGTTGAGTATCTCCGAATTAGTGCCATTTGTTTTGGCTTTATTGGAGTTCAAATGTCTCTTGGCAATGTTTTTTCTGCCGCCGGTCAAACTACTATCTCTATGTTTTTGACCATTCTTTCCCAATGGCTTATCCAAGTCCCTCTTTCATATTTTCTTTCCAAAACTTCTTTTGGGCTAAACGGTATTTGGTATGCCATTCCTTTCACCAACATTTTTATCACCATTGTCGCCTTTATTTTATACAGCCAAGGTAGTTGGAAAAAAGTAAAAATTATTGAAAGAGATATCCTTGTCGGCGATGTCGCCGAAGAAACTCTAGTCGAAGAGGGAAGACACTAGGACTAAGCTTTTCTAGTTTCAATTGGGAATGAAGCCATTTTTTCTGCGACCAGTCCCCGAATATAGGCATTTTTTTCGTGAGTTCTTCCCAACACCTGTAAACATTCTTCTCTAGTTGTAGCTTTGGCTATTGCTTGTGGCAAAAGTTTATTACGAAGCTCATCACTTCTCACTCTTTCCAATTCTTCATCATCCTCACAACTAGAATTATTTTCTCCCAAAATGCCTTGGTGAATGGTATCAAATTTACCAATAATTCCACTAAACTCAATAGAATCTCTCCTTTTTAATACTATTCCCCGCAAATATTTATATCTTTCTGGGTCCAATTCAGACAAAATTCGATCACAATCTTCTACTGTTTGGACAATACCCATTCCTTTATCAACTAGCTCTTGTCGGACAACATCAAAACCAATAGCTTCTTCATCATCCTCGCCTCTAAACAAAACTTCATGACAATCTTCATCATAACCATTAAGCAATTCATCCATCTGGCTAATACCATTTTGATTTAAAGTTTCTGCCATAAAAATACTCCTTATTATCAAATAATAATATTAATATTTATCAGATGTTACCACTAAATGTGATACTAAACAAATTGATTTTGAGTTAAGATGTATAATACAATCAGATATTCTCGCCACCCATTCCCCAAAACAACTTTCTAACCCAATACAACATTCTATAAATATTCATTAAAGTTATCTCTTATAAAGTTATATCAACTATCTTATTATCTCTAATAGAATAGACTGGTTTTCGAATATCTATTCTCATTAGACACTTATCTACACCTACAAATAATGGGCAATCGTAACCATTAGAAAAATAAACATGAGTAGCTAATGGCCAATTATCCATAAACTTTGAACGATAAGAAAACCAAAATATATTATGCATCCTCAGTGGTTGATTTCCTATTCCATTAATGGGTGGAATATCTTCATATTCATCAATATTAAATGAACCTTGTAAATTTATATTAAGACCAAATGGTACGGCAAAAAAAATAAAAACCATTGGCTTTAGTGAGTTGTTGTCCTGAGATTCTTCAATAATTTGGTTTATATCTGGTTTTCTTGGAAATATTGTTGCGATATGTCTAACCCCAGCACTTAATTTATCCTTTGATAATAATGGATTTCCTAAAACTTGAAATTCAGCTTTGTAATCTTGATTGTATGATTTTATATGAGCTATTCCGCTACCGTGAATAGACAATTTACCTTTTCCTGGTGAATTATAAGAAATTAACTGTGAACCATTGTCATTAAACCATTTCCCAAATTCAAATTCAGGAAACTTTATATAAATGCTTCCATCTAAATTTTGTTCAAAATCACAAACATGTGCTCTGATTTTTTTATCAGTAATATCAAAGTGATAAGTTTTAGACATATTGGCGGAGCATGTGGGTTGGGAACCTTTCTGTCCTTATAATACCCCTACTGCTACTGTCTTATTCTACCAGCCTTTTGTAGCTAAATAAGACAAATGAGACACTATAAAAAAAGCAAATGATTTATTTAGAAATGCTATTCTCCCAATTATTCCTTAAATCCCAATGTTTAGGGAATCTAGTTACAATTTTTTCAAAAACTGCCTTAACTGTTTGGTTTTCTCTCGAAAAATTAGATAATTTTATAACTGCGTCATCTATATCATTTCCGATTATTATCCCATCTGGATAATCTAATAAAAAATCTAACCATTTTAAAAAATCTTGCTCACCTTTATTTTCTAAAATTTTAATTAATATTTTTCCGTTATAAAAAAATGGTCGCCAATATAAGTCATAGAATTTTTCTTTATCTTTTGTTGCTTCTGTTAAATATGGTTTTTCTTTTTCAAGACAAGATTTCCATAGTTCATAACAAGGTTCAAATTCATAATCGATATAATCCTCGATAAAATGATATATATTTTCCCATATGTCCTTATCATACTCAGCGTTAGTAAAAAGTTTCAGATAATTTAGCGAAATATCAAAATTACTTTTATTGTATTTTTCAGATTCTTTTACTCCCTCGGTGGGTAATCTCCAAAATTCCCATGATAAAGATTTTTTTACTTCAGAGTTTCCATTTTTTATCTGATTATTTAATAGCACTTTAAAATCAGTATCATCAAAAACAGGTAATTTACGCCAAATCCATTTTTTAAAAGAATTCTTTCTAAATTCAGCGAAGAATAAAAGTAAAGATGATGCATCACCAAGAACATCCTCATATCCGCAATTCAGAAATATGGTCATAATTTTGTACGCCTGTTTACTGTTTATTTGTCTCATCATCGAAAATACGTGGATCATACCTTTCATTACTGCAGGTAATTTTTGGTTTATAGGATTCTCAATCATTTTAAAAACGAACTTTTCAATCCTACGAGATAATTCTGCATCTGCAAAAGGTTCTTTTGGTTCTGTATTTGGTAAATATGTATCTTTATTTTTAACAAAATCACTCAATGCATAAGTTGACTGAAGTCGGATGTAATAGTTATTATCATTTACAAGTTTTTCCAATAAATCAAAACCATCTTTAAAATAATTTCTTGCATGTAGTATAGAAAAATATCTCAATGCCCACGACACACGACCTCTTACTGACTCAATTACATTACAATCTTCACTATTAACGACTCGTGTGTGGAGACTAATTCCATTCTCATCTCCGTAAGTTTCATTTAACTCAGGATCAGTGTCTTTAATAAAGAATTTCAATATTATTAAAGATTTTTCAAATTCATTTATTTTGGCTAAATTCTCTGCATAGGTAACAAGATTTTCTCTCGAACCAGAATGAAAATATTTTTTTTGAAACAATTTAGCATTGGAATGTTTTTTTAGAATTTGATCAACTAGTTCATCATAGATTCTTACAAGAATATCTTTATTTTCAACTGGAATATCACTGATTGAGCTAAATAAAATTATTTGCTCGCTAATACTTAATTTTGATTTTTTTTCAATATTTTTTAGTAAATTAATTCCCTTTGTTGGACTTTTTGAAATTATTAAAGATAATGCTCTACCAGCATCCCATGAGTCAAATGTATTGTTGGTTTTACTCATTTTTTTAAGATATGCTGAAAAAATTTGGATCCCTTGATTAATTGTTTTTGGATTCTTCAAAAAACTAAAAACACTATCAATGACATCATATGAGCCAAGGGATCTTTTTTCTCTATATTCATCACTTTTTGCCCATGATTTTATAGTTGCGATAGCAATTTTTTGATATTCATCATCACTGTTTTGTGCGATTTCAGTCACTATTTGTTCTACAAATACATTTACAGGAATATTCTTGTATTCATCCAAACTTACCTTGATTAATGCCCATTTTTTTTCAACTGGCATTTCATTTTTTTTCAATTCTTGAAAGATAATATCAGGTTTCCAAGGTATACCTCTTCTCGATTTTATAAAAGCACTCAATATTTCAAAAGCCTTTCTAGAGTGTTTTCCTTTATTATAAATAAAAATTAAATAAGGAATGGCAGCCCTATTTAAATAATCTGGATTATTAGAACTTATTTTGTTCTGATCTGTAGTAATCCAATTATTAACTATAAACTTCCATTTATCATTACTATTTTTAATAGTATTCAATGCGGGTTGTAATATTTGAGTTACAAAATTTCGATCTTCTATTGAAAATTCATCTCCTGACTGCGAAATTCCGCTACCAAAATGTTCCCAACCATCGAAAACGGTTTTTTTGCTATACCGCCTTATTGATTGTTGATATTGTTTTGAAATAATGTCAATAAACTCTGCTAGTCTTTTTTTTGGTTCTTCATTTATATAAGCACAGACAATTGAAAAAATTACTGGCGGAGTATGGTGCCAATATTTACCTTCATCTTCAGTGAGATTGAATGACTTAAATATAAATTTTAGAATAGACTTTTTAGTTTTTTTACTTATATTCTTCAATTCATATATTTTTTTTATAGACTCAGCTACCTGTTCTTTCCCCCAACTTTTATCTTGATGTTTTTCTTCCTGAAAAAATACGCCAGAATGATATTTAAATAACTTTTGAAGTGTTTTAATTACTTGTTCTGTATATTCCGGTGATGTTTCCAATATTCTAGATAAAGTGCTACTGATATCATTTTTTATAAAATCCTCTCTTGTATGATTAATTAAATAATCATCAAGAACTAAATTAGTAAAACTAATAATATATTCTTGGTTACTTTTTAGTAATAAGTTTTTTTGGAATATTTTATAAACCTCAAAAGAATAGTAACTATTTACACTTGCCATCCAAAGGTTATCCCAATTATCTAAAACTATATTTTCTGAAAGATTCAGTCTTCTTAAGAGTTCATAATGTAAAACTGGATTTGCGATTAATCTACTTATTTTGTTGGCATAAAGATCGATGCTTGTTGGATTATTTTTAGAAACAAGTTCAACTATCTCTTCTATTTTTTTTAAACTCATTTTTTTAATATCAACGTAAGACACACCATTATTTTCAAGAAAAGATTGTTTCTTATCTTCAATCTTTTTTAAAAATTCCTCTTTCGTAATTGTTTTGCCGTTCTGAGAATTATGATAAATATCATCAATCAATATGGATTTAGTCCAATCTTCCAGCTGGTCTTTTGATACCCAAAAGGGGTTATTTCCACTCAGTATTTGATACATAAGAAATATGACACCGTTTTTATTTATTTTTTGAGAGACTTCCCATAATTTTACTTGGGGTATCATTTGTAGATGTTTATCTTCAAATTTAGGTCTTTGAATTTTTAGTTTCTCCAAACTTTTTTCATCCCAAAATACAAAATTATTGACCAAACTTTTTACTTTGTCGTCGATTTTATTAGAAATAATTAATAGCTCATCCTGTTTTTTTAATTGGTTGTTATTTGAAACTACTGTTAAAATATCTTTCAATTCTTTTAGGTGAACGCCCTTCTTTCTTTCCTTTGATTCACAAATTATCTTCTTTCCATCAGTATAAACGAGAACAAAATCTTCCAATTTGTCGCCTTCAAGAATCATCTCTTTAAAGTTTGTTTTATTAATGTTTTGCAAAAATAATGACAATGCGGAAAGAGATTGGCTGTTTATTCCTTTGAAATTATTTTGTCCTGCCTTACTCATAGTTATATAAATTTTTAAAATCTCCAATTATTTCATGAAGAGCTAGATTAAATGAATTATTAATTATCGAACTGACTTGTTGATTTTCTTCACTAGAAAAAGAGTTTTGTTGTTTTGTTTTTATAGCTTTCTCAAATTCTTGGAATTTACCTAAAATTGCCCTAGCTTTCTGACTATCTTCATTGGATACGAATTTTTCTATTGAATTTTTCAAAAATATTTCAAATTCAGCAAAAATACGAATATAATAAAAAGGGATTGACTGGTAACCATATTCCAAGCGTTCTAATATGTCTCTATCTTCATTACATAAATACTCAAAATATTTAATATCATATGGTAAAAACTTATCGTATTTAAAGTATTCGTAAATATTATTAACTTTTACACAAATTCCATTATCTCTATACCATACCGAACCATCAGTAATTATAGGTTTTTTCCAATAAAGAGAAATTTCTTCTATTTGAGTTATATAAACACACTTCCCCGAAGGTAAAAGTATCGAATTGATTATATCCCAGTTTATATAAAGTTGTGATAATTTCTGGCTAATTCCACCTCTTATTTCGGAGTAATCAATACCACAAATATTTTTCCTATTATCAATACCAAAAAAAATTAAACCACCCCCACTATTAGCGAAAGCAGAAAAATCTTTTCTAAGTTCTTCAGCAGATTGATTACCAGTATAAAATTCGGCTTTAAATTCAATGTATTTATCTTCCGTAAAATCTGGATTTGCAAGGATATTTACCAAATCCGTGTTATTGGCGTTTTTTATCCGAGTAATAGGATATTTTAAATTCATCTGATAATGGAATTATACAATCTTAATTTCCATAAATTTTTTTTAAAAACCACTATAATACTAATAAGGACAGAGTAATAAATTACTCGGTGATAGTACACTAAGAGTAAGGTTTGATTATCAAACCCTTTAACAATGCCATTACGGTGACCTAAGTGAAATCTGTCTAGCTTAGGGATAATTATTAATTATCTATACGCGATCAAAATCGCGTCATCGCTAATATGGCAGAAAAAATAGATCAAAACATTGACATTGAGTATGTCGACATAAATTTACTCAACCCGTCCGCTTATAATCCCCGAAAGCACGACAAAAATTCGGAGGAACAATTAAAACTGAGCATTCAGAAATTCGGCTTGGTTGATCCCTTAATTGTTAATTCTTCATTAGAAAGAAAGAATATTGTGATTGGAGGCCACTTTAGATTAAAAGTGGTAAAGCAACTTGGTATTGATAAAGTGCCAGTTGTTTATGTCGATATTCCCGATATTGAAAAAGAGAAAGAATTAAATCTCCGATTAAATAGAAATACCGGTGAGTTCGACTTCAAATTATTAGCTGAGTTTGACCAAAACTTCTTAAGTGATGTTGGTTTTAGTAGTGAGGAACTCGATGATATTTTTCCAACTGAAGATACTCCAGAAAACTTTGACTTGGAAAAAGCATTAGCAAAAGCTGGAGTAAATGAAGTTAAAACCAAAGAAGGTGACATTTGGCTTTTGGGAGATTCTAAACTTATGGTTGGTGATTCAACTAAAGAGGAAGACATTTTAAAACTAATGGAAAAGGAAAAAGCCGATATGTGTTTTACAGACCCTCCATATATTCTTAATTATTTAAAAGATAAAAAGAAAGATGGAGAAACAACAAAAGGTTTTGGTCAAAAACAAAATCGAAAATATATCGGGACTGATTCTCTCCCCGACAATTTTACTGAATTATGGATGGCTAATATTGCCAAAATCCAGAAAGAAAGTTTCTCTATTATCGTCTATGAAAACTGGAAAAACATTAGAACCATTTGGGGTGAGATGGAAAAGTATTGGCGAGTAAAAAATATGATCGTTTGGCATTTAAATAATCGTAGCCAAGGCTTTTCGGCAAAGTACAAATTCTTCTCAAAACACGACATTGCTATGGTTGGAGCGTCCCAAAATGCCGATATTGAATTTAATATGGAGGAAGAAAAAGATGGATTACAAGAAGAATATGAAACAGCTCTTTTTGCAATTCAAGGACATCCTCAATGGGAGGGTTATGGAAAAGGTAAGAAGTATCAACCGACTGATTTTATTGAATATAAAGCGTCGGATGAAAAAAGTTCTGGTCAGGGAGTTATTTTTGGGACAAAGCCTTTGGAAATATTAATCCCCTATATTAAAGTCTTAACCAAAAGAGATGATTTAATTATTGAACCTTTTGGTGGTAGTGGAAGCACTTTAATTGCAGCAGTAAAAATGAAAAGACGCTGTTTTATTATGGAGAAATGTCCAGCTTATGCTGAAGTTATTAAAAAACGTTGGGAAAATCTAACTGGACTTAAGGGAGTTTTATATGAAAAACAAAGCTGAAGTAATTAAGTGTTTAAAGAAGACTGGAATAGTCCAAATTGCCTGTCAGCAAGCGGGTATTAGTCGAGCCACCTTTTACAGGTGGCTCGAGAATAATGAAAAATTTAAAAAAAAGGTTGATAAAGCAAAAAAAGAAGGGTTTGATGTAATTAACGACTTAACAGAATCACAATTAATAAAAGCAATTAAAGACGGAAATCCTACTGCTATATTTTATCGACTTAACCATTGCCACCCTGCTTATTCTGATAAAAGATTATATTTATCTAACTCCGATCAAAAACAATTAATTGATGACATTAGTACAAGCAATATAAAAAATATATTGGAAATTCTAATGGAAAAACTTATAAAAGGAGAAATTTCAAAATCTGCTGCTAATCAAGTCATATTAATGATTAATAAAATTTATCCACAAGAGGTTAATTCGTTGCGTCAGCAGGAAATAAGGAAAACGTTAAATGAGATGTCCGATCTAATTAATGAGTTAAGTCCAAATTCAAATAGAAAATAGCAAATTGGCCAATCTACTATTCAAAAATATCTGAAAGACTAACTTTCAAAGCCTTAGCTATTTTCCCTAAAATTTCTAATGATGGAGTATTCCTCCCTTGTTCAACATATCCAATATAAACTCGGCTAGCTCCGACCTTTTCAGCTAGATCTTCTTGAGTCATATTAGCTTCATGTCTAAACTTTTTTATTCTTTGACACATTTTTTTGGTCAACTTAGAGTTTTTTCTCATTCCCAAGGCTATTGTGAAATTAGTATTTACTCCACTAAGCCAAACTTAGCAAATAGGCACAACATAGCCTTGACTTTCTGCTAATCGACAGTTAGCATTGTGATAATTAACAGTTAATAAAAATATGGAAAAAAAGAAAAATTGGTTTATGAAACACAAGATACTTACGATTATCTTGGCATTAGTAGTATTTTCAATTTTTAAAGGTGCAGCTGAAAGCGGAAAGGCTGTTAGAGTTAGTGAAAATCAATCTAAAACAGAAATAAAAACTGTTTTTGATGTTCCATCATTAGTTGGAAAAAATGTGGATGAAGTAATCGCAACAATTGGACAGCCAAGAGAAAATAGTTTACCAACCGAAGAACAATCAAAATTGACCAGTGAATGGAGTATTGAATTTGACAAAGACGGACAGATATTATTAGTTGAATATAATCTCAAAACAAAAGTTGTTAAAGATTTATTTATCAGCGGAGATAATAAAGAAGAATTGTTAAAAATCGGAAATTTAAAAGAAAATGCTGACAATTACGCTTTGAATTTTGTTAAACAGCAGAATGATCCGACAAAAATAACTGGAGTGACAATTACTAAAAAATAAATAAAGGAATTATTTTAAAACCCTCTGAGAAATCGGAGGGTTTTTGTAATATCATTTAGATATGAATATCCAATCATGGTTGATAATAGTAGTTCTTGCAGTTGTGGTAATTTACCAATTTATTAAATATTCCAATTTAGAAAAACGATTTTATGAAATTAAGGATGCATATTTAAATTTGGCTATTAAAAAGAAATTAATAAGTAGGAGAAACTTTTTACGATACGATGAAAATGAAATGTATAAAACATTAACCAATATTACTGGTGGTAATTTTATAGTCATTCCACAAGTTCACCTGTGCGATATTGCTGATGTTAAAGTCGGATATTTAGATCATGATAATTTATATTACGAACTTAAAAGAATAATTTATGATTATGCTATTTTTGATAAAGAATTTAATCCATTGGTACTTATAGAATTAAATGGAAAATCACATTTTTTCGACAATAGAATAAACAGAGATGCTATTGCAGAAAATAATGCTAAAAATTTAGACTTACCACTTATTCCAATTAAAAAAGAAGACCGTTTAAACGAAAAACTTATAAGAGAGAAACTTTTACCTTACTTAAAATAATCATCTAGTAGACTTCCATAAAACCTGCGGTACAGTAGTGTCATGAAAGATAAAGAAGATGGAAAGATACAGGAAAAAGAACAAATTAGTTATTGTCTTTACGCTAGAAAATCATCTGAATCTGATGAACGTCAGGCGATGTCGATCGAATCTCAAATTAATGAAATGAAGACAATGGCGGAGAGGGAGAATCTTTTTATCAAAGAAATCCGCCAAGAAAGCCACTCAGCTAAATCATCAGGATTAAGACCAGTATTCAATAAACTTTTAATTGATATTAAAAATGGAGAATTTAATGCTTTACTAACTTGGGCACCTGACCGATTAAGTAGAAATGCTGGGGATCTTGGAACCTTAGTAGATCTAATGGATCAGGGAAAATTAAAAACCATTCGGACTTTTTCTCAATCATTTTCTAATAATCCAAATGAAAAATTCCTTTTAATGATCCTCTGCTCTCAGGCGAAGCTGGAAAATGATAACCGAGGAATAAATGTCAGAAGGGGTATGAGAGCCAAGTGTGAGGCGGGATGGAGACCTAATATGGCACCTCTTGGATATCTAAATATTATGAATTACAACAGAATTAGCTATGTTGAAATTGATAAGGAAAGGGCACCAATAATTAAACAAATGTTTCAGCGAGTTGGAGAAGAAGGACATAGTGGCAGAACAATAAAAAACTGGCTCGATAGAATCGAATTTACCACCCGAAGTGGAAAACCATTGGCTCTAAGTAAGGTTTATACAACACTTAAAAATCCATTTTATTATGGCGAGTTTGAATTTGGAGGAAAGATTTATAAGGGAAAACATGAACCGCTTATAGAAAAGGCATTATTCGATAAAGTCCAAAGGCAGTTAATAGTTCCAGAAAAAGAATGGAATAAAAAGGTGTTCCCTTTTAGAAATCTATGTATCTGTGGTAGTTGTGGAGAGAAAGTAACTGCTGAAGAAAAATATAAAAAATCTAAATACGGAGAGGTAAGAAAATATGTTTATTACCATTGTGGACGGCATATTAATTATGATTGCGATGAACCTTATATTACCGAAGAAGATTTAATTCAACAACTCGTTATCCATATTGATGAAATAAGACTGCACGAGGTGGAGTTAGCCCAATATTTAAAACAGGATATTGATAAATTCCATAGACTAAGAACAGAAGTTTTAAATCAGGAAATTTTAAGTGGAAAATTAGTTGAATTAGAGTACGATGCTTTTAATCACGTCGACAAAGATATGGTAAAAGAATATTTGATTTATATTCTTAAATTTGGAACAGCAGAGGAAAGAATGAAAGTAATATCAGCAATCAAGACTAAATTTATTTTGCATAATAAGGAATTAACAATTAAACAGTAAATATAAATAGGTTAAAATTTACTATGAATAATTTTAAAAAAATAATTAGTTTTTTCGTTGTTATTTTGTCACTATTTTTGAATTTTAGTCATGGAATATATGCTTATGGTAACGAAAACTCGGAAAGCGTTGAAGCTAAAATCGTTAAAATAGTTGAAGAAAAAGAAATTGTTGTTATGGATAAAGAGCAACTTTATCAAAAGTTAGAATTAGAACTAAATACTTCGGACAAAAAAGTGGTGATTATTGAAAATGGTAATTTGCCCTTAGCTAACACTATTAAATATTCGATAAATGATAATGTTTTGGTCACTAAAAATATTAATCCTGATGGGATAGAGGAATATATAATTACTGATTTTATCCGAAACGATAGTTTAATTTTATTAACAATAATTTTTGTAATCTTATTAGTAATTATTGCCAAATGGAAAGGATTGTTTTCTCTCTTTGGTATGATTTTCACCTTTGTTGTTATCTTTGCTTTCGTTTTACCAAGATTACTAGCAGGTGATAATCCAGTTTTAATTGCCATTATTGCCTCTTTAATCATTATTCCCGTTTCTTTCTATTTAGCTCATGGGTTTAATAAAAAAACTACTATTGCCATTATTAGTTCAATAATAAGTTTAATTATTACTGCTATTTTGGCTTCAATTTTTACCCAAATAGGTCATTTAACTGGTTTGTCCTCGGAAGAAGCAGGAATGTTATCAATCGACCAGGGAAATTTAAATATGAAAGGAATTCTATTGGCGGGAATCGTTATTGGAGCATTAGGTGTTCTTGATGATATTACTATTTCTCAAGCGGCCATTGTTGATGAATTATCTAATACTGCCAAATTAACAAAAGTAAAAGACCTTTATTCACGTTCGATGGTAATCGGAAAAGATCATATTACTTCAATGGTTAATACTTTAGTTTTGGCTTATGCCGGTGCCTCATTACCATTACTTCTAATTTTTACTAATAATCCTCATCCTTTTTCTGAAATTATGAATTATGAATTAATTGCTGAAGAAATAATCAGAACCTTGGTTGGTAGTATCGGTCTTATTTTAGCTGTGCCAATAACCACTTTGATCGCCGCTAATTGGTATAAAAAATAAAATTATTTTTTAATAATTTTTATAGCCTTACCTTTAATTATTGCTGTCGCTATTTTTTTATAAGCCTTATCCAAAATTCTTCCAAAAGTTGGTTGAGAAATATTCATTTTTTTAGCAGCTTTGATCTGATCCAATCCGTCGACATCATGAAGTTTTAAAGCTTCCAATTCATCATGAAATAATTCTTCCTCTTCTAAAACAGATAAAGGAATACCCCGGGGTTTGAAATACAATACCTCGGGGTCGAAACGAAGACAGCGATCTTTTTTAGGTCTAGTCATAAACTTATTTTAAGTCTTCTTCTTGTTCTTTTACAACTTCAAGTTCTTCTTCAAGAGCTTTACGGTAGTTAGCCAAAGACTGTTTTTTTTCTTCATCAGTCTTTGATTGTCCCCAAGTAAAATATCGACACAAACCTCGACCTAATCCTCTTTTTAGTCCTGATCCACAAGGACCAAAACCTCTACCTGTTAATGGGCCATTTCCTAATGGTCCTGTTTTATCTCTATTTGGCATATTGCCTCCTATTTAGATAAATTAATAATAATGAATATATATTCATTATAGTACTTATTAAAATAATGTCAAATAAAATAAATAATTTTTCAAAAATGCTAAGATTAAATTAGATTATCTGTTAATTTTGTTTATGATGGCAAAGAAAAATTTGTATTGGCTTTTGTTAATAATTTTAGTTATTTTTGGAGTCTTTTATTTTAATCGAAACAAACAAGCACCATCAAGTAACTCTGGAATGAATAGACAAAATTGTTTGTCTGACGATTGTCTTTTGGTTGATAATTTAGAATATCCAGTTGGTGATTTAAATAAAGAAGCTAAAGATGCTTTAAATAAAGCAATTGATGATGAATATAAAGCTATGTCTACCTATCAAAAAATTATTGATAAGTTTGGGATGATTCGTCCTTTTTCTATGATTAAAAATGCTGAAGAACAACACATATCTTCTCTTAAAGCTATTTTTGATAAATATGGCTTGGTTGTTCCAAATAATACTTGGTTGGAAAAAGCAAAAGCACCAGATACTTTAAAACAAGCTTGTCAAACTGGAGTTGAGGCTGAAATTGCTAACGCCAAACTTTATAAAGAAGAATTGTTACCAGCTGTTAAAAACTATGAGGATATTACTACTGTTTTTACTAATCTAATGAATGCCTCGGAACAAAAACATTTGGTAGCTTTTGAAAAATGTAATTAATTATTAATTAAACAAAAAAATGAAAAAATATATTGTAATGTCGTTTTTATTCCTATTAGTAGCAGTGCCTGTATTAGCCAAGGGTTCAACTGATACCCAAGGTCAACAAGGCCAAACGGCTGTTAGTTCTCAATCAAACACTTCAAATACTACAGGTAGTCAAACTGGCAACAACCAAGGAACAACAATAACCGCCTCTCCAACAAAAAAAGCCACCGTATCACCAACTGGTAATCAAGTTAAAAATGCAAATGAAGTTCAAACTCAAAATCAAGGTGAAGATTCTCAGCTTAGTGTTAAAACTCAAGAATCAGAACAATTAAATCAAGCTGTCGATGACAGTTTAATAAAAGTTTCTGATCAAGTAAAAGAATTAATTGAGACTACAGGTGCCAAAGGTGGTATTGGTCAAGAAGTTAAAGAAATCGCCCAAAGTCAGACTAAATTACAAGACGAAATCGTTTCCAATGTTGCTCAATTAAACTCTCGTGGAAATGTGGCTAAATTTTTTATTGGATCTGATAAAAAATTAATCAAATCAATGGAGCAAAAAATGGAACAGAATCGTTTAATGATTAAACAACTTGAAGAATTAAAATTACAAACTAAAAATAGTGGAGATTTACAACAACTCCAAGAAACCATTGATTTAATGACTTATCAAAATACTTCTTTACAAAACAAAGTTGATAAAGAAATTAAATCTAATGGAATGTTTGGTTGGTTAATAAATCTATTCAATAAATAACGAATTTTTGTTATTTCTGATGGGCTTTCATTAAACAGATTCCACTAATAACTTCCAAACCATTTTGTTTGGCTAGTTTTTCTGCTTCCAAGTTTAAAATACCTTCTTGAAACCAAATCACTGGTTTTTGTCCACTTTTAACAACCTCTTTAACAATATCTAAAACTTCCTCTGATTTACGAAAAATATCAACAATATTGATTTTTATTTCTGAAGGGATAGAACTAAAACTAGGATAGGATTTAAGACCAAAGACACTCTCAATAGTTGGGTTCACTGGAATAACATTAAAATCTTGAGATATAAAATATTGAGCTACTTGATAACTAGGTCTATCAGGTTTGTCTGAAAGGCCAATAATGGCAATATTTTTGGCTGTTTTTAAGATATTTTCAATGGAAATCACAATAATTAAGTATAACCCGTTTTATTCATTACAGGCTGTAAGACCGAAAAATGTTGGTTTTAGAAAAAATACGAGGGAAGGTTAGGGATTTGTAGCTATACCATTAAAATTAAATGGAAAGACAGGCTAAATGCGGAGGTAACGGGAGTCGAAAAATTAAACCTATATTAAAAATAGTAATATTTTTATTGGTAAGTTAGGCGTTATTTTAACTAAACATTCTTTAAATCATACATTACAGGATTATCTTAATATAACTTTTCAAAATGGATCAAATAAGACAAGTCTTAGGGGGTTTCTAGCTATAGTGTTGCAGTCTGGGAAAATTTTATCGCTATAATGTAATAATTAGCTATGGATATATTATTTGCTACTACTAATCGAAACAAATTTAATCGAATTAGAAAATTGATTAAAAATACTGATATTAATTTAATATCTTTAGCTGATCTAGATTACAAAATTGAAGAACCAGAGGAAAATGGGAAAGATGGGGTTGAAAATGCAATTGTTAAGGCTAAATATTATTTTGAAAAATTAAAAATTAAAATGCCAGTTTTGACTCAAGACGATACTCTTTTTTTATCAGAAGTTTCAGAAGAAGATAACCCTAAAAAAGATATTAAATTACCAGTTATTAAAAAATATGGTCAATTTACTGATGAGTTTGCTTATCAGTACTATTCAGATTTGATTAAAAAGTATCATCCAGAATATTTAGATATGGAATTCAAATATGGACATGCTATTTGTGGAAAGAATTTTTTGGAAGGCTCCAAATCATCTTTACTCGGTCGAGTATATACTCAAATTAATACTACTAGAACCCCTGGTTATTTTTTAGCCGACATGATGAAAGTAAATATTTGTGGAAAATGGAAATATTATTCAGATTTAAGTGAAGAAGAATTAATTCAACAAGATTCAGATATAAAAAGATCGATTAATAATCTTTTAATGAAATTTAATTCTTTAAAATAAATTTTTGAAATTTCAGTGTTACAGGCTGTAAAAGTGAAAATGTTAATTTCCGAAAAAATACAAGGGAAAGTTAGGGGTTTGTAGCCATACCACATAAATTTAGTGGAAAGACAGGCTAAATGCGGAAGGGGAGGGAGTCGAACCCTCATGCCATTTCTGACGCAGGTTTAGCAAACCTGTGGCTTACCATTCGCCGCACCCTTCCATAAAGCGCTTCAAGTATACCAAATTTTTCCTTTTTGCTTTATTATTAGATTATAATGGCTCAAGATT
>Ga0265297_10001460_pt1 | contig 55321 bp, 109 predicted proteins | sample Munlanlwell13791_FD_192502 | JGI IMG/M metagenome (GOLD analysis project Ga0265297, IMG submission 192502) | Leachate microbial communities from a municipal landfill in Southern Ontario, Canada - Leachate well 137-91 | ecosystem: Engineered > Solid waste > Landfill > Unclassified | place...
ATACACGGGAAAAGAGGAAAACATAAAAGGTGATAAAAACATTTCACATACGGGAGGTTGACAACAAAACAAATCCTATAGAAATAAAGGATATTAAGATAACTAGCCCCGAATTGAAAGATAAACAAAAACATGAATTCTATAAATTTTATTCAAACTGAATGAAACTAAAAATTAAAACATATATTTTTATTATAGTTCTTATAGTGTGTTCAATAGCTTTATATGAGAATATCCCATATTTAAGAATTTATTTGCATACACAGCAAATAGGAGGGCAAGTAATTATATGTTTTCTATTAGCATTTGCAATATTAGTTTGCATCATTAATATTAATGAGAGAATAAGCAATGATTGATCCAAAAGAATTAAGAATAGGTAATTTAACAGATAAAGGAATTGTATTTGGAATATGCCACCAAGACGGTGTTCAAATGATACATATTCTTAATAATAAATTTGCATCAATATCAGAAACTTATATTATTAAGGATATAAATCCAATAGAATTAACCGAAGAATGGTTGTTTGAATTTGGATTTAAAAAAGGAAATAAATGTTATGAAAATGGGGTTTCTATTGAATTATTAGATACTGATTTTTATTTAAGACCATCTTTTTTGGGTGGATTTTATTGGGGATTTAATCTTTCTGATGAAAAATTAGATTGCGAATTGAATAATGTTCAGTCAATTAAATATATTCATCAACTTCAAAATTTATATTTTGCAATCACAGGCAAAGAACTAACAATAAAATAAAGCAAAATGAAACAAACATTAAAAGGAATTGGAGGTTTGTTAATTGGATTTTTAGTATTTTCTTTTTCTCATCCTCTATTGTTCGAACATAATTATGACGGGACCTATAAAAGTTTTATGGTTGGAGGACTAGGGGTAATTTGTTTATTTGTAGGCATAGGAATATTTATAGTAGCATTGATTTACCTAATAGCTAATTTAACAGATTGAAATACTATGGAATCAGTAACAATAGAAAGATTAAAAGAACTTTGCGAGGAATACGATAATATAGTTGGTATCTATCCTGAACGCGAATGTGTGGGAGCTTCTATAGTGGATTTTATTCAACATAGGTTAAAATATCCTGACAAAGAAATTAAATGTGATTATAAACGTTTTGAATTTAAAGACGGAACAGAATGGTAAAAGCATATAAACTAATAAAAGAATATCCTGGATTTGGAGGAGAAATTGGAATTGAAGCTAATATTAAAAATAAAGAATTTCGAACTTATTATATTGGAAACGATATAGGGATACCATTCCATGAATCTTATTTCAAAGATTTTCCAGAATATTGGCAACCAATTGAAGATAAAATTGAACAAATGGAAACAAAAAAGAACATAGTTAACATTCCGGTTGATATACCTGAAGGATATGAGCTAGACGGAAATCTAAAACTTGTAGAAAATTTTGAACCAACATATTGGCGTGGTGCAAATGCATCCATATATCGGCCTTGTTTATATGTTCCTTTGAAAAAGAAAGAAGTAAAAGACTTTAACTTGTATATTGAGGAATATTTTAAAGCATTTCGCCATATACATATTAGTGAAATTATTATTCCTGATTTAAAAGGATTATTTAAAGAAAATAAATATTTATATATTCCTTTTGAAATAAAGATAGGACTATTGAAATTTATTTGTGATGATTTAGGGCATGGCAAAGTTCAATTTGTTTACGTATTAGATTGTATAAATAAAAAGGAGGTAGGTTTTAAACTTTTAGAAATATGCCCTAAAGAGTTCCTTTATTCAATATTTAATGAGAAAGATTCAATATTTAAAGATAAAAAGTAATGGGAATAGTTATTTTAATATTATTGTTTATAGTTATATTTATTTCAGGCTTCTTTATTGGAGACAGAATTGTTAAATATCAAATTTGTAGAAAAATAATTGAAACTGAACATAAAATTGCAGATTTTACAAATGAAAGTAAAAACAACTTTAAAGTAACAAAATGAAACAAACAGAAGAATTAAGAGAAAAAGTAAATGAGTTAGAAAGTGAAATAGATAAACTAGTCCAGCAATTTTTTAAAAAGAATGGATATTGTGAAATACAAATTAATGTAATTAATAAATACTATACGGATCCATTTATTGAAGGCAAAAAGATTATTAGTTCAGAAACTAAAGTGAATATAATTATATGAAAGCAAAAATCAAAGATTTAATTAAAAATTCTGATTTTTTAAAATGTTCATTTAATGAATTATGTGAAATAAATAAACTGTTGCGACATAAATTAATTCAAATTGATTCAGAAATAAATAAACGGAGTAAAGAAATTCAAAAACATATTTCAGAAAAAATATATTATAAAAATTTAAAAGCATGAAACCAAGAAAAATATTAAAATATTCAATGCTTGCAATAAGCTTAATAAGCTGGATATTTCTTTTTATTATATCTTGGGGTATCGCTTTATGTTTATTAGGCATATTTTGGGGCCAATATTGGAGCCAGAAAGCATGTGAGGAAGAAATCAAAGAATATATTGATAAACATTTAGAAAAGCACAATAAAGCCTAGTTAAATAAATTTTAGGAAAGCATAAAAATGCAGTACACATGCAAAAACAAATTCAAGAAAGAGCAGAAAAATTATTAGCAGAAAAACGATTATACAATCATATAGCATTCGATAAAAATGAATGGCTTATGGTTAAAATAGCTGAATTAGAACTTAAGATTGAAAGCTTAAATGCTTAATAGGTAAAGTGTAGCGAAAATAATTTCCCGCTAAACTTGTGTATGCTAATAATTTAGATTATATTTGCAACAACTTTAGTTAAAGTTCTTTTATTATTGAGCTGGGGTTAAAATAGTTAAAATCTAATCTATGGCAACTATTTATGAATTTAAGAGGGGAGACGTAATTACAAGGACTGGACGGGCTGTTAGTACGACATTTAAGTATGATTTTTTAACAGGTGAATTAATTCAGGTACCTGGCTGTGCAAGATTTATAGGAGATAAATTGCTATTTAGAGGCGTTGCTAATGGATGTATTTATTTTCAAGTCATAGAGGGGATAAATGATTTAAATATAATTCCAACTGATTTAATGTATTTGATAGATGAAGATTATAGTGATGATTGGGCTTACTATATTGATCCTTTAACATTAGCTAATAATGAAGAAATAGACTTAGAAAATTTAAGCGATTCCCAATTAGATGAACAAATAAGCAAAGCAATAAAAGAAGAAGATTACGAAAAAGTAGAAAAGTTAAAAAAGAAAAGGAATAAAAAATGAATATGCAAATTGAAAATTTTGAATTTACACCTGCGTTTGATAATAAAGGATATAATTTGGATACAAAAATTGAGTTAGTTGAATGTAAAGAAGGAAATTATACCTTCAGTATTCAAAATTTAGGATTAAGCGATAAATTAATAGAATATAATTCAGAAGGTTTAAATTGTTCAGTAACAATTAAAGAATAAAAATATGGCAGCCCCATTAGGAAATGAGTTTTGGAAATTACGTTCAAAACATGGGCGGGATAAGCTATTTGCAACGCCTCAACTTTTATGGGATGCCGCATGTGAATATTTTGAATGGTGTGAAAAACATCCTTTATATGAGACTAAAGCATTCGCTTATCAAGGAGAAATAACTACAGAGAAATTACCTAAAATGCGAGCAATGACTTTATCGCAACTATGTTTCTATTTACATTGTGACGTAAGTTATTTCCGAACTTTTAAATGTGTTTTAAAAGAAGATGATAAAGATTTTTTAGCAGTCATTAATGAAATCGAGTCAATTATATATAATCAGAAATTTCAAGGTGCATCTGCTGATCTTTTAAATGCCAATATAATAGCCAGGGACTTAGGATTGATTGACAAAACAGATTTAACCACGAACGGGAAAGAAATAAACAGTTTTAATGGGTTTGATTTCGTAGTGATAAAGAATGAGGAAGCAAATAAAGATAAGCCAAAATCAAAGTGAAGCGATAAAATGGCTACATACCCCGACTGAAAGCAATGAAATAAGAGAAGTTCTATTTGGAGGAGCTAAAAATGGAGGTAAATCATTTCTTGGTGCTATATATGAGAATACATTATGTATGTCAAGTCAATTTGAAGATTTGGCATTTTTTATTGCTAGGCATACAAGAAAAGACTTAATAGATTACACAATTCCAACACTTTATAAATTTTATAAAGAAAATGGAATGAATTTAAACGACTTTGCTAAGTATAATGGACAAACTAATACATTTCATTTTAGGAATAAGTCTCGAATACATCTTATAGACACAGCATATACACCAAGCGATCCAATGTACGAAAGGTTTGGCTCAATGGAAATGACAGGGGGTTGGATAGAAGAGGGTGGAGAGCATCACGAATTGGCTTATGAAGGGCTAAAATTATCCATTGGAAGACAACATAATGATGAATACAATATTGTTAAGAGTCTTTTGATAACTTGTAACCCTAAAAAGAATTGGATGTATAGGGACTTTTATATTCCATTCAAGAAAGAAATTTTAAGCCCAAACAAGATATTTTTTAAATCTTTGGTAACAGAAAATCCATTTCGGGCAAAAGGAAGTGAGAAAATACTTGAGGGAATTAAAAGTAAAAGGGATTTAATGCGGTTACGTTATGGTGAATGGGAATATGATGATGAGGATAATGTATTATGTAAATATGACAAAATATTAGACATATTCACAAACAGTTTCGTAAAAGGCGGACAGAATTTCTTAAGTGCAGACATAGCTATAACAAATGATTCTTTTGTCATTATTGCGTGGAATGGTGATATAATTAAAGAAATCTATTGCACAAAAAATATCTCAAGAACTGATACAACTAATGTTGGTGGAGAGGTCATAAATAAAATAGACTTCACCCCATTAATTGACGCATTTAACAGATTGGCCAAAAAATATAATGTGCCAAGATCCAATATAGTTTATGATGCTGATGGGATAGGACACCATATGACTAAATATTTACCCGGTGCAGTACCTTTACACAATGGCTCTCTCGCAATACATAAAGAATACGCTAATCTTAAAACAGAATTATATTATAGGATGTGCGAAGCAATAAATACTGATGAATTATTTATTGAGCAATCGCTTGATTTAGATTTAAAAGAAAGATTAATTGAGGAAATTCAGTGTATAAAAGATGCATCAGATATTGATGGAAAAATGAAAATTACTGCCAAATCAGAGATTAAAAAAATAATAGGCCATAGCCCAGACTTAACTGATGCTATAGCCTATAGATATTTATTTAAGATTAGTCGGGGGACTTAAGCTTTATTTATAAAATTATTATTTTCATCTAAATTCATCCCTCTTTTTTCAGCTTCCTGAATAATTAAATACTCAACAAGTCCTGTTATAGTCCTCCTATCCTTCCTAGCCATTTTATAAACTACAAATTGTAAATTCTCTGAAACGCTTAAATGAAGCCCGTTAGATGGCTTTTTGCAAATGTTTTCTTTCCCTTCCATATCAATTAAATTTTATACAAAGTTAAACAAAATTAATACATAAACAAACATAATAGTTCAATGTATGTATGTCATTGATATTTACATACATAATACTATTTAATATATTTATCTTTGTGCAAACAAAAGGAATGGAATTAACTACAAAATATTTTTCATTCAAGACAACCAAATTCGATAAAAAGACTAAATCGTCTCAAAATGATTCAGTCAATAAATCCTATTCGCCTTCAACAATCCAATTTTCAGAGACCTTGTCAGATATTTTAAAAGAAAACAAATACGGAACCGGTCTAGATACTATGCTTTATTTTTTCAATAACGTTTCTGAAATAAACTCACTTATAACATATATAGCTCAAAAGTGTGCCGATATACCTGTTAGGCATGTACGATATACATCGAATGGAAAAGAAAAGGATTTAGGGCGTACTGATTTTATTAAGCTTCTTGAAAAACCAAACCACTTACAACATGGCAGAACATTTATAATTAATGCCATTAGTTCTTATTTGGTTTATGGATTTATCCCGATAAATAAAATTGTACCAATTGGTTGGGATAACCCTACGGAACTATTTATGTTTAACGGTAATGATTTTTATCTAATCCCGGAACGTTCAATTAATATGTATGGGTTACCTCCTTCTGGTGATGATTGGCGGACAAATAAAATAATAAAGTATCGGTGGTTTAATGATGCTAAACAATATGATTTTGACCCTTCACAAATTATTTTGATAAATGATAGCAACTTATCATTTAAAAATGGGGCTTATTTGAAAGGGCAAAGCAGGTTGTATTCAGCAATCCGTTCAGTTAAAACCTTATCATACATATACGATACAGTTAACGCATTAATTGCGAATAAAGGTGCGGAAGGTATAGTTACTAAAAAAAGTAGAGCTGGTGAAATTGATACTGGCTGGGACCCTGAAGACCAAAAAAGAATAGAAGATAAATTATATAGTTATGGAACTACAGATGGACGTAGGCCAATTGGAGTTTCATCGAAAGATTTAGGGTTCCTTCGTTTATCGGTACCAGTTTCAGAATTTATGCCTATTGAGCTCAAACAGCACGAGTTTAGAACATTGGCTACAGCTTTATTATTTCCTTCTGTATTACTAAATGATAAAGAAGGGTCAATATACAATAATGTTGCATTAGCTCAAAAAGCTTTCTATACAGACTGTTTAATGCCGATTAATAATTTATATTATTCATGTTTAAGTAGCGGGTTTGGGTTAAATAATAATTCAGAGGCTTTAAAACCTGACTATTCAGAAGTTGAATGCTTACAAGCAGATAAAAAACTACTTACTGAAATAGAAAAATTAAGCGATGAAACAATAAGAGCTAGGTTCGATAACAATGAAATAACATTAAACGAAAAACTTATTGCCCAATCCTTACAGCCAGTTGAAAATGGCAATTATTTAAAAAGAGATTTAGGCGAAGAACAAATTACATTATCTGAAAAAATTGGTACAAATGGCACGCAAAGTATGCAATCAATTATTACAGACACTACTATGTCGAATAATCAAAAGAAATGGGCATTAATATATTTATTTGGATTAGACGAAACACAGGCAAATAATTTAACACAAAATGATTCTCAAATAGAGAATAATGGAGGCAAAGAAAATGTTACAGAATAATTATACTTCATTTGAAAAGGCAGTAAATAGCAAATCAAAATCATCTTTATTTAGCAATAAAGATGATAATGGAGGAAGAATAATAGATTTTGACGATAAAAGCGGCATTGTTAAAACATACATAAATGCTTTTAATATTAAAGATAGTCAAAATGATATTTCATTACCAGGATGTTTTAAGAAAACATTTAATGAAAATTTTAAAAATATATTTTGGTATCAAAATCATGATGATAATATCATGCTTGGAATAACAAAGGAATTGCTAGAAGATTCAACAGGGGCTATAGCTATAGGGCAATTTAATTTATCAAAGCCTATAAGTAGAGATATGTATGAAGATTATAAACTTTACGCTTTAAATGGAAGGTCTATACAGCATTCAGTTAGAGTAAGAGCAATTAAATACAATATGGCTCCAAATCCGGCAAATCCAAATGATGAATATGATAAAATAAGGTCAGTTGCTGAATGGCAAATGAGCGAATGGTCATCACTTACTAAACAGGGTGCATGCCCTAATACAAATGTACTTGCTTTAAAAAATGAATCAGAAATATTAGAAGAAATTTCATTTCTTAAAACGGCAATGGATTATAAATTTTCAGACGAAAAATTAAAAAATATAGAAAAACAATTAAATGAACTTCAAACACTTATTAAAGAAGCCGGTTTAACCACTTCTAAAAATGAGCCGCAAAAAGGGATTGATTATAAGTTTTTAATTAACAATTTAAAATTAAAATAAAATGGAAGATAAAGAAGTGCTGCTCAAAGAAATTGAGGGCAAAGTAAAAAGTTTAATAGCAGATTCTCAAAAGGAAAATGTAAAGAAAGAAGACCTTGATAAAACAGTTAATGAAATTAACGAAAAAGTAAAAGGATTAACATCTACGGAAATAGATACCCTTAAAACAAGGGTTGATGAATTGGTAAAGAAAAATGAACAACTTGAAGCCGCTTCAAAAGCACAGGGTGCAGAAATGGCAAAAATGAAAGTTGGCGTTGATCCTGTTAAACCAATTACATTTAGAGAAGCTGTTAAACAGGCTATCCTTGAAAAGAAAGATTTAGTTCTTACCAATAAAAATGATGACAATGGCGAACGCCTTTCAATGAAAGATTATTTCACTGAAAAAGGCCATAAATCAACTCCTGTTTTTACAATAAAAGCAGTTGATATGCTTGAAAGCAATATAGTTCAAAGCAATGTTGCAAATATTCGTTTGACAGAACTTGACCCAAATCGTGTTAGTATTCCTTTAACAATATACCCTCACGTAATGGAATGGATGCCTTCAAAAAGCATTTCAAAACCTTACATGTCAGTATTAGTTGTATATAGCTATTCAGATGGAGCGGGAACAAAAACAGAAGGTAGCGCACCAACTCAATCAAGCTTCTTACTGAAAACAGTCGAGTTTAAGGCATTCTATATTGCAACTTACGGAACATTGTCTGATGAAACATTAGATGACCTTCCAGAGGCATTAGATGAAATTGCAATGGTTTTCCCTGATAAAATCATGGACAATATTGACAGCCAAATACTTGGAACTGCCGGTGACGATTCAACCGCTTTAGCTGGTTTGTTTACCGCTAATAAACATACAGATTATTCTGGCACTGCTTATGCTGCTGCTATTGCAGGTGCTAATATGATTGATTTAATTGGAATTATGGCTGATGAGGTTAAGGCAAGCAAATATCGTGCAGATGCTGTTATTATGAACCCTCAGGAAGTTACTAAGCTTAGTCAACTAAAAGACCTTTTGAACAATTCAATTAGTGATCGTAGAATTACTTTTGACTCATTAGGCCGTCCTGTTTATGTTAATGGATTGCGTATTTTTGAATCAACTGGTATAACAGCAGATACGATGGCTGTAGTTGATTCAAAACAGCTTATTATTGGTAAGCGTAAAGATATGACTTTAGAAATCCTTTACAATGGTACAGATGCAACCGAGGGACAAAAAACAGTAGTTGTTAAAGTACGTATTGCATTTGCAGTAAGAGATAAAGCAGCAGTTGTTTATTCGGATTCTGTTGATACTGATTGGAATGCACTTGTTAAAGTATAATTAACATGAGAAAAGTATTATTCACAATATTGCTTGTGGCTGTAGCAGTCATAAGCAATGCGGCCGATAGAAATCTAACAATAAGCACAGGATATACAATGCATAATCCTGTGTCGCTTAATGCAAGTGATACTATTGATGTTAGCGATACAGTTACATTTACAATTACTAATCTTCAAAAGTATTTTCAACACCAAACATTTACAGTAGGGTTAACAACTGTAAGCGGGTCACCTTCTGTTGTTATTACCGCATATGGAAAAGTAACATCTAGCGGCGCATGGGTGGCAATAGGGTCGGCAATTACATGGACAACTACTGCTAATGATGGAAGTATAACAAGCACAACTCCTGCTAATTATAATTATCTAAAAGTAGAGTTTATATCAAGTGCTGCTGCTCAAAAAAGTAAAATAACAACTTTTGAAACCAAAACCGCAAATATGTATGATATTCCTGCAAGCTCAGGAACATTGACTATAAGCCGGGCAACGGAAGGCACTGTAACAATTCAAACAGCCGATAACAATGCAAATGCAGCAGCCGTATATCGTGCAGGTGGTACTGGGGCATTAACAATTGGTGCAACTACTGGCACAACCGCTATTACTTCAAGTGGCGTAATTACAATACCAGATGACAATGTTTTATCGCTTGGCACAACCGCAACAAATGCAGAGACAAAATTAACATTGGAATTTGACGAAACAACTACTGGTATAGGGTCTTTTAGACTTGGAGACATGAGTAATCCTCAAGTATTAAAAGTTAATCCCGGCGCAACCGTTGCTGGATCAATTATAAATATTAATCATACTTTGGGATCTGGTGATTGTGATGATCTGCTTGGTTCTTATAGTAAGGTTAATGTGATTGGTTCAGGTGATGCAGGAATTACAGTCGTTGGGGATGCTCCACGTGCGTACGTAGGTTTAACAGGAGGCGCAAATAATTCAGTAGCTTCACAGGCTTATGCTTCACAACCTTGGTTTAGGCATGGTGGTACAGGAGCAATAACAGCCGGGTCAGCTTTATCTGCAAAATGCGATGTAGGTGCAGAAAACTTTACAGCAAGCACTATTAATGCTATTCATGCACATATAACTGGAACTTCAACAGTAACAGGACAATTTGATGGTGCTATGATTGAAGTTTATCCAGATGTAACATCTTTAGATAATGGGTTAAAAATTGCTTCTGATGCAGGTGCAACAGTTACAACTGGTATAGGGCTGAGTGGTATATTTGGGAATGATATAACAACTTCAAGTGGGGCTAAGATTTTTTCAGGTTCGGCTGCAAATGGAAATGCTGTATATGCAGAAGTAGGTACTAAAGATGCAACAGGGTCTATTTATATTTCTACAGTAGGAGCTATCTTTATTCAAGTAGCGAATGCTGGTGCAGCAACAGATTGGTATAAGGTAACCGCAACAGATGCAGACTAATATATAAAAATATGTATGCTAAACTAAAAAATGGAAAAATAGTTTCTGGAAAAATAGCTGATGCATTTGTGAAGATAAATATAGCAACTTATGTTGATGATCCAGAAAATACATTTAAGAAAAAAGGAAGAAAACCTAAAAATTAAGAAATGGCAATTATTGACAATACATATTTTACAGGATTAATTGATATTGACTACGCTACTACGGGCATATCAGAAAAGCTTGCATATTTTATTGATTATGTAGAAAAAAAGTATTTGAAAAAATTGCTTGGATTGACTTTGTATACAGAATATATCGGCAATCCAACAGATGATAGGTTTGTTAAATTAATTGCTGGTGATGCCACTGCTGTTGAATACAATGGCATCACTTTTATTTATTCTGGCATAAAGCAAATGTTAGCTTATTTTACTTATTATCATTATTGTTATGATACACAGACTATTAATACTGGAATTGGTGAAATTGCAATAAAGCACCAAAATAGTGAAATAGCATTAAATATTAATAAAATGATTCGAGCCTATAATGAAGGTATAGAATTATATAAGGAATCTATTGCATATATGCTGTCAAAAGGCACATATACAAATCTTGATTATCAGGGATTAGACGAAATAAATAGTTTTGGAATATGACAAGATTTGATAAGATATTTGATGAGATAATAGACGGGTTAAGAGAAACTTGTAATATAACAGGTTTTGTCCAATCCGGGATAAATTACATAGTATCAGTTAATGATGTGACCAACCTATCTAATAACGATACTATTGTTATTTCAGGAACAACAAATTTTAATGGGACATATGTTATATCTAGTTTGACAACTACGACCTTCAATATAGTCAAATCTGGTACTTATATTAGCGAAACTGGAATTTGCACAAACAAAAAACCATATTTTATATTTGCGGATTGGAGAGAAGTAGCAGAAGAACTTGCAAGAAAAGGGCAAACCCCTTCTTTAAGATTTCAGAAATGGCCACTTGTCATTCTTCATTCAGATTTTATTTATGATGTACAAAAAACACCAGGTTTCCAGGGAGAAATAAACCCAAAAATTTACATATTAATGGTTAGCGAACCAAATTTAACATCAACTCAAAGACTAGCTTCTACATATGTAAATACAATTTATCCGCTATACGATGAATTAATTGAAGCAATAGGCAATTATAGCTTATTTAATTTTGAACAAAAAGGAGGGAGTAAATTAGTTAAGCATAAAGTAAAACATTTTTTAAATCAGAATCAAATATGCGATGTTGTTGATGCTTTAGAAATAGAATTTGAATATTTTAAAGTCTATCGGGAATGTCCTATAATATAAATAAACAATTAAAAATTAAATAAAATGGCACTTACAAGATTATCATGCGCACAAAGCGATCCTGCAAATTTAGCATGGAAAAAACTTTGTCCAAATACATTACAGGCAATCATAGGGTTTGTGGCATTGCCTGAAACTCATGAATTTGCTACAGATACATTGGCTTTAACAGAAGCAACATGGGATACTGGACGTAAAGCAGTTGCAGCAAGCAGGTTTTATTTCTTCCCGAAAGCCGAAGATGCTTCGCCTACACCAAAGGAAGCTGAATATAAAGAAACAAAGTTTGAGGGTTCCAAGTTTGTAAATAAAAATATACTTGCTTGGGAATTTACAATCGACTGTCATTATACGGTTGCGCAAAAGATGCTTACGCACAATGGCGTTCTTAAAAGAATTGCATTAATTGATGCGGCCGGGACTATCCTTTTAACAAGTGATGATGAAACTAAACTAAGAGGATTCACGCCTCAAATGATGGATGTTCAACAGTTATTTTCAGACGGTGCAACGGGACACAGGACTAAAGTTAAAATATCTTTAGCCGATAGTGATGAGTGGAACGAAAGAGGCTGGGCAGGTACACCAACATGGAGCATATTAACTAAGGAAGGTCTTTATGATGTAGTTCACACTGTAACTGGAATTTTAGGAACTGGTATAACCGTATCTGTTATCACTCACAATGGTTCGGCTACCGATAGTCGTTCACAATGGGTAGGTTTGGTAGCTGCGGATTTTATTATTTTAACATCTGGGGGCGTTCCTGTAGCTCATACCTTAAGCTCCGATAATGGGGATGGCACATATACTTTGCTTGCAACTTTAGCAAATGGAACTTATACGGTTGGATTAGCCGCTCCGTCTGCTATTAGTGTAGCGGCTTACGGAATTGAATCTTATGCAACAACATCATTTACCGTGTCAGTATGATAAATTTTACAGATAATGCAAAAAAGCTTTCATTAAGCGAATTCAAAAAACTTTACTGCGAAGTGGGCATATTCGCCAACTTAGTAGGTAAAGAAAAAGATTCTGCATTAAATGAAACTTGGGAAAATCTTACTGGAAAGAAGATTGAACCCAAAAAGGTAGAACCAAAGAAGGGGGAATAAAACCCCTTCTTTTAAATAAAGAATATGTCAACTATTATTGAAATGTACGAAAGATTTAATAGACTATCAGATGATATTGATAAGATAGAAATGGAATCTATTGAGAAAAATAAAGAAATTATAATTGACACATTGACAGATAAACAATTGATATATGGTATTGCGGGTGATGGTGGTAAAATTGGTGAATATCGCAATCCATTATATAAGAGAGAAAAACAACAAATGAATTCTAAAGCAGGGGGATTTGTTGATTTAAAATTAACAGGAGACTTTTATTCTGGAATGACATTAGAAAAAGGGTCGAATTTATTTTTGATGTATTCTAAAGATTCAAAAGCTAAAAAGCTTGAAAAACAATATAGCTCAAAGATTTATGACTTAACTAATAAAAACAAAAATGAAATATCTCAAGAAAATATTTTACCAGTATTTTTAAAAGAAATAAGAGATGGGTTGCGGTTGTAATAAGCCACCTGTATATAATTTTGAAACAGCTATTCGATTAGCGCAAAATATGGCAAATGAGTTCAAATATGAAGTGGGTATTTTTAGTTTTAGAAATGGGTATAGGTTTGCTAAAAAAGATGAAATCAAAGGAGAAATCATCAGAATTGAAAGTCCAAAAATTTGAGTATTATACAACAATTGATACTCTTATTGTTTGGAATTGGGATAAAGTAAACACAACAAGCGATTTAAGATATTTACTTAAACTAAATGATTATGCAGATTTGCCAGAGATAAATTTTGACCTTTCAGAAACATGGAACAAAATACAAAATGAAATAATCAAAGTACAAGATAGTAAGATACTTACAAAATATCAGATTGACACAAAAGAATTACAGGATAGGAGGGCTAATTATATTACGCTTTATTCTGCGATAATGGTTCTTTGGAGAAAACAAGACGAAGGCACAATAGAAATAGTTAAAAAATATTTTCCAAATTTTACTTATACATTAGAAGGGATGCAAGATTTAAGCAGACAATTACAGGGCATGGCTAAAATGATTGATATTAAATTTGGTGAATACGAACTAAAATATAAGAAGTCAGAGGAAAAACAACCCGATATATACGAAACGCTTGAAAAATTTGGAACATATAAAGGCAGGGATTTAAACCCTTTTCAGTTGACAGTTAGGCAATACCTAGCAATTGCAAAAGGTTTTAAAGAATGGGTAGAACGAAATAATAAAGTAAATACCTTACCTAAAAATGGCAGACGGTAAAATAACACGGGAAGAAACGTTTGATTCTGGTATCAAGAAAGAAATTCAAGATATAACATCAGAATTTAAAAATTTAGTTGATGAATTAACAAAAGTCACTAAAATTTTAAGTGAATTTCGTGCTGAAACTTCAAACACAACTAAGTCTGCTGCTGAACTAAATAAAATAGAAAATGAGGCAAAAGAAATAATTGATAAAATTTCAGTTGCTGAACAAAATTTAACTACAAAAAAGAAAGAACTTAATTTAGAACAAGAAAAACAAAAGAAAGCAAATAAAGAGGCAAATGACATTGCTAAATTAAATGCAACAATTAATGATAAAGAAGCTGGGGCAATAGAAAAATTAAAGGCTCAAATTAAATTACTTTATATAGAAAAGAGCAAACTAAAAGAAAGTGATAAGGATTTTCTTAAAAATATAGATAATTACAATAAAAAAATAGGTGATCAAGAAAAGGCATTAAGTAAATTAAAATCTACAACAGAAAAACAAAGAGATAATATAGGTAATTATAAATCTGCATTAGAAGGATTAAGTCCTCAATTTGGGAAAGTATCAAGTGAGGCTAGTAAATTTGGAGGTATTTTAACTAAGCTTGGTCCAGTAGGTATTGCTGCATTAAGCGCTATTGCCCTGGTTGGTGCTCCATTAGTTGCTTTTTTTACTCAATCAGAACAGGGGGCAGATTTATTAGAACGTAAAGTTTCTGGTTTAAAAGCTTCATTTGGAATATTAGCAAATGAATTAATAAATTTAGGTTCTGGCATTGAAAAATCAGACAAGGGCAGCATTAAATGGGGGACTTCATTAAAGCCTATAGTATATCTACTAACTGGTATAGCGGCTTTAATTCCTGGAGTAAGAGATAAGATTAGTGATATTGCTAATAAAATGGACGATGCCTCAAAAACCGCAGAGGAAGCAACAAGAAAAATGCAAGATTTAGAAGATATGGAAATTGGTATGATTGTTAGAAGGGCTACAGCTAATGAAAAACTAATAAACGCAAGACTTTTATCATCCGATGAGGAAATAGATATTAAAAAAAGAATAGAATATTTTAAAGAAGCTTTTAAATTAGAAAACGAAACGGCAGATGAGGAAATAAAACACCAAGAACATATAGTTGAGGTATTAAAACAAAGAGCAATATTGCTTGGGGGGCAATTACAGGCTAATGGAGAAATATTAAAAGGGGGAAGGTACACTAGAGAGGAAGAACGCAAATTAAATGAGGCAATTGCAAAAACTATTGATTTAAGAGGGGAAAGTGAGCGTAGACAAACACGAGGCCAACGGATGATGCGAAGTTTAATTAAACAAGATATTGAAAATGAAAAGAAATTAATTGAAGATAAATTAATATTTGAACTATCACTTATAATTGACGAGCAACAAAAAGAAGAGGCTGAATTAAAAAGAAAATATACTAAAGATTTAGAAACTGCTAAAAAATATGGCATTGATTTAACATCTGTAACCGACAAATACAATTCAGATTTAGCAGGTATACGAAAAAAATATGATGATAAAAAGAAAGCGGAAGATGAAAAGGCTCAAAAAGAAATTGAAGACCAAGCAAAAGCATTAATTGATAGTGCAAAAAATGCGTATCAGCGTAAATTTGAAATAGCTAAAGATAGTGGAGACAAAATAGACGAATACGAAGATGCATCATTAGGACTTGAGCTACAAAATATGAAAACATTAATCGACAGTATGCAAGTTGATAATGAGATTAAACGTCAAATGCTTGACGAATATTATAAATATGAAGCTCAATTAAATAACGAATCAGCCGAAAATACTAAAAGAACAGAAGAAGAAAAGAAACAAGCAATAGAACAAAATACACAAGCTGCAATAGACTTAGTAAATAATTTAGCTAATTTATACGGTGCTTTAAATGATAGGCAAATACAAGGTATTGAAACTAAAACTGATAAACAATTAACCGATTTAGAAAAAGAAAAAAAAGCAAGGATAAAAAGCGGACAAGATGAAACAAAAGTCGATGAAGATATTTCTCGTAGAAAAGAAGAATTAGAGAAAAAAAGAGCAATTGAAATAGCTAAGATACAACGTAAACAGGCTATAGCTGATAAGGCGGCTGGTATATTTTCAGCTACTATAAATACAGCTAAAGCAGTTACAGCGGCATTGCCTAATATATTTTTATCAATATTAGTTGGGCTGGCTGGGGCTTTAGAAATAGCAACAATAGCGGCTCAACCATTGCCAGAAATACCAGCTTTTAAAAAAGGTGGTAAAGTTAAAAAAACGGGTGTTATTAAATATGGGGAAGAAGGCTCTGAATTAATTACATTGCCAAGCGGCGAACAATATTTAAGCCCCTCAGTACCAACATTGGCAATGTTGCCACAGGGTACAGATATAAAACCAACAGATTTAACACAACAAATATTACAAGATTCAATATATAAAATTAATCTTAATGCAGAAAAAAAAGATGAAAATCAAATTTTGAATGAAATAAATAAAACATTAAAAGGACTTAAGCAAGTAAATGTAAATGTAGATAAATGGGGCTTTAGAATATCAGCAACAGAAGGCGCAAGCCGTACAAAGTATTTAAACGAAAAATTCAGATGTTAAATGTTTAGGATTATTTTATCACATAATATTTTAGGCGATTTAACAATCGATAATCCACCACTAGGCTGGGATGATATTGAATATGAATTGGCTCGTTCAGATAAATTCTGGTCTGTAGCAAGAACATTTACCGGCAATCTAGTTTGGGTAAAAGATGCTAAAACATATATAGATAATGCATTTGAGTTATACGGATTAGATACTGTAATTGGTTGCAATATTAAAAAATTTGTACCAGACACATTAATGTATACTACTCTTTTGAATGGAGTATTAAAAAATGATACTTATATAAAGAAACTAACAAGTTCAGAATGCAGGGTAGTTGATGGTTCCTTCGAACAAACTATATATAATCGCTCAAAAATTAACATAATGTTTGGTACAACCGAAACTGTTGATGGTAAAGCAGTAATAAAAAGAGTGAACGAACTTGATAGCATAACACTGAATTTAACAAATTTAAACACACATCAAACTAAAGCGGTTGCGCCTTTTTTGTTATTTGAAAGGATAATTCAGATATTAACAGGAACTGACAAGGCTTTTAAATCAGATATATTTTCAAAAGGATTAGCAGACGGTTATCCATCCGCAGGAAAATATGGCTATGAAATGATTGTTCCGGGTAAATGGATTAGGGGTTATACACCTCCTATTTCTGACTTATCAATTAGCCTTGATACTTTGTTTGAAAGTTTAGATGCAATATTTAATGTTGGATTAGGATTTGAAACAATAAATAATAAGCGTATTGTTGTTGTTAAACCAAAATCTTTCTTCTTTCAACCTGAGGTTATTTTAACTTTAGAAGATATATCTGATTTAGAAATATCGCCAATTGCTGAATTGCATTATAATGAAATAGAAGTAGGCTATGCCAAATCACAACAGGAATCAAACGATATTGGCCAAATTGAATACAATGGAAAGTCAACATATACAACTCCTATTACTTCTTTTGATAAATCATTAAAATTAATATCAAATTTAAGAGCAGACGGAACAGGATTAGAACTTCTTACAGTATCAGATGCTGATATAAATGATAGGGGCAATTATGATGCAAGTAGTAATCAATTCCCTTCGATTGGCGGTAGCGGAGACGATCAATCAATTAAAATAGATGATTATTGGAATATTGATATACCCGGCACATTAGGGGTAACGCCAGTTTTACAAGGATATAGAATTACAGCAAGCATAGATAATCCAGGGCAAGATGAAGCTAATTGGGATATTGATACAGACCCTACTCCGGTAACAAATAATAACAATAAATCAATACAGGGTGAAACAGATATATTTATAGTTGATTGTTTTAACGACAATGAAGTAATTAAAAGTGTTCAAACAGAGGGATTTTTTAGCGTATCAGGCCAAATGGGAACTGACATATTAAACTTCAATGTTAATTTAACTCCAGAGAGAAATCTAAGAAGACATGGAGAAATTATAAATATTGGATTGCCAAAATATGTAAATAAAAAAATTAAAATACAAACAACAGAAACAAATTCAAGGCTAAAATCTAAAAGAATTGATGAAGAGTTTTATACAACAGAGGGCACAGACATAAATATAGTTGAATTGGCTAAACCTTATCTTTCAGGATATAAAGCAAATATGAATTCTCATTTAGGAATAAATGAATTACTTTTTATAAATGAAAATATTCATGGATTGGTTAAATATAAAAATTATTTGACTGATGAATATGATTATGGCTGGATTAAGAAAGCATCAACAAGCCCAACGGATAGTAGGTTTAATATAGAATTATGGTTAAAATCAACAGAAATTGAAACAAGCGAAGATTTATGTATTGATTTAAGGGAGGATGATGGATTTGAATTACGGGAGGATGGAGGTTACTGTTTATGCGAATCATTTTAAATAAGAAAAATGGCTAATAAAGCAATATCGGAAGAAACACCGTTAAGCCCTTTAATGTCGGCAGCGCAAATAAGACTATCCTATTTAAGTGCTAATTGGAATACTACTATCTTAGATTTGGCAACTTATATTAATTCATTAGGAAGTCCACTTGTTAGTGTTGTTATTGCTTCTGGGGCTTATTTAGATATTAGTTTAGGTTCACGAACAGCTTATCATGGAGTTTCAATTGATTATGCATCATATAGGGGGACTCGTGTACGAAGAGGGCAAATATTAATTGCTTGCGATGGAACAACAACAGGATTTACAGAGATTGGCACAAGTACTTTGCCAAATACAGAGACAGAAGACGGAGGAATCACGTTTACATCTTCTGGGGCAACAGGACAAATAGTTTTAAGGGTCACATGCGATGCATCAGACGCTACAAGTACAACATTTAATTATAGAAAAGCTTTATTATAATGGCAAATAATATATCCATACCTCGCGCAAACCCTTTACGATTCGTAAGGACGGATAACTATTATTCAATTACTCCTAATAAGCCAAATTTGTATAATAGGTTTCTAGAACATGAAACATGGCAAATTGGGGACACAAAAAATTATTACTATTTAAAATTTAACATAACAGACCCTATATATACACAGTTTACAACAAATTATGAAACGATTAAGATTACTGTCTATACGGATTTAAATGTAATAGTAGATAGCATTACAATTGTTGGGGTCACAAAAACAGTTGCAGGGGCAGGAAGTATAACAATGACTGTCCCAAAAGTTTATACGGATACAAGCGGTAATAGGGCTATTCAGTTTAAAATAGATACTACTTTAATGTCTGGCAATTATTATGTTTGTTTAGAATTCTCTGGGGCTGGTAGACCAAATAGGGAATATCAAAGCGAATTCTTTGAAGTAGGCGACTATGATGAATTAACTTATATAACATGGTATGGTTCTGATACGGATGGAATATTTTATGATTTAACACAAATATTTGGTATAAGAATTGAGGCTTTCTTTGCTGAGGTTGAGCTTGGTACAAATTCAGAAATATACGAAAATTATAATAAAGCCTCTATAATGCTAAGGTCAATATCTACAAGGGATTTTCTTTTTTATCCCACATTTATTCCTCGATATATAACTGAATTATTATCTATAGGATTATCGCATGAAACTGTATACATGAATGATATGCTTGTGGTTGCAAAGGATAAACCTAATATAACATATTTAGACAAATCAAATCTTTATGAATATAAACAAACTTTTTCAGACGTTGAATATGAACAATACGAGGCACTAGTTGACGAAGGTGGCGTAGCGGCAGTAAGTAATACATGGGCATATTCAGATACGGCAGGTGATATTGTAAGATATTCAGATATAACAGGCGATAACATATTATTATATTAAAAATAAATAAAATGGCAGGAGAAAGCAGATATTCAAAAGCAAGTTTAACCGCAGAAACAATCCCTCATACTGGATATTTATTACCATGGGATAGTTCTGCTGATTCGGCAATGAAAACAATCGACCCGGCATTGCTAAATCCATTCTGGTATTACAAACAAGACATTACAGCCTGGAATATGCAAACAAATATACTTAAATCAATTACTATTTCGGCTGGTGTTGCCGCTTATGTGTCTCATGTTGAAAAAGTTGTTATTTATGATGATAATGGATTAGTTTATGATGGGAGCTCTGTTTACGATAGATATTTACATGATAAAGCAATAAGAAGAGCAAATGTAGGGGTTGGTGGTGTATCTGGAACAACGGGTAGTTCATACGGAACAAGCTTAAAACATGTATTAACAGGTAAATTTGTCAGTAATACATGGACCTTAATAAGAGGCACAGTAACTTCGGCAGTAAGAAATTCAAATGGAGTTTATACAATTGTATTAGATACTGCCTATAATGCAGATGATTTATTTGTATCTGTTGAACTAAATAATTTAAACGTTTGGCAAGTAGTAAAAACAGCTACCCCTTCAATGGTTGTATCATTTGTAGATGTTGGAGGCTCATATGTTAACACAGATTTTAATATTAATTTTTATGTAAAAACAGGTACAACGAATACAACCGATGGACATACACATACATTTTCGAGTGATGCCGGATATGTAATTGGTAATATGAATGCTGCCTGTTATCATATTACATCTCAATTAGATAAAGTTACAGGGGTAGTTAAATTAGCTCATAATAATTATGGCAACTATGATAATTATGAAACAAGCGGCTTTGGGTCACTAGTCCCAACAAATGCAGGACAATTTCCTGATTTTACAAGTATTTCAGGAGTAAGGGGTTATATTATTTTGGCTATGAATTATGCAACATAATAAAAAAAGTATGAAAAGAATATTAACAATTTTATTATTATTTATTAGCTATTTTGCTAATTCTCAAACAATTAAAAAAGAATATAATCCAGTTTATTTTCAGGAGTGGGTTAAGATAAAGAAATATTTAAATGTTGCCGATACAATTAGCTGTGATAGTTTATATATATGTTCAACTGATACTTGCTTATGGATTAGCCCTTATACAATAAATAATATAAAGCCAGATAGCACATTATATGCGACAATTTGGAAAGTAAGACAAATAATTCATGACAGTGCATATAGTCCGGGTGTGCATATTAGAATCGGAGCAGATAAATCAATTAATTTAGGAGATGCGGCAACATCTAATGCTACAACTATAAATATTGATGGTTCAGTTGCGGATAATGATATGTTTTCAATTGGACCTACTAATCCATTTATGTTAATTAGCGGAACATCTAATTCAATAAATTTAACACAAAAAACAGGAGCATTATCCTACGCTGAAGCAATATTAGATGTTTCTGGGAGCAAATTTATAGGTTATAGTCCAACTAGAAGTAAGGCATTTGAAATACATGCAGATTCAAGTCAATGCGCAATACTTAGATCCGCTGCACCAAGTGATTCAGTACCATTAAAGTTTATAAATAATGCAACTACATCCGCTGTTATATGGGCAAAAGGTAATGAATTGTATTTTAAGAATAATTCTGGCACAAGCAAAACATTAACTGAATTGGCTACTGATGCAGTAATAGATACAACTAAAACGCCTTTACCTGGACATTATGGTACACAATACGATTTATCATTAAAAGTAGATAAATCTACTACTATTAACAGTAAAGCATTAACTGGAAACATTGTTTTAAACAAAGCTGATTTTGCATTAACGGATACAGTAGATGATGATGATAATTATGGATTACTAAGTTCTTACTACTATAATAAACTTAAGAATGCTAATTTTATTTCAGGTACATTAACACCAGGTCAGGTAATATATGCATTATCGTCAACATCAGTTGGCGGTTCATCTGGATTAACATTTAATAGCACAACAGGGACTATGACTATTGGAGCTGGTACAGTACAAAACCTATTAATTGGAAGTCCTGGCACAACAGCAACAAAGGGGTTCTTTATGGATAATACATCGACATTTGGTTTTTCATCTGTCGCAACCCCAGGCTCTGTAAGTAATTTTATAAATAATTTTAATAGCAATACTGGTCTAGTAATTAAACGTGTATCAACGGGTACTGGGGGATTTTTAGAGTGTTGGGATTATGTAACAAATCCGAAATTAGTAGTTACAAAAGACGGGTATTTGGGAATTGGTATGTCAGCAGCGAATACACACTTTGCAATCGAAGTAGACGGAAGCCAACAAATAGTCGGTGAAGGTAGTTTTTTATTAGGGGGAACATCAGCAACCCCAGGCGATTATGTGTTTGTAACAAAAAATACTTCTAATATAATCGAGAACTATCCACGTGCTGATTTAAACACAACATGGACACTTAAGAATGCAGGTAAAACAACTACGCTTTTAAATGCAGATTTTACAAATAAAACGATAACAATAGGAGATACATTAAAAGCACCAGTTTTTAAATCAAGTGTTACTCAATTTAAAATGGTAAGCAACTACAATAAAATGAGTATGAAGCTTGATTCAACTAAATTCGCTTTCTATTATAATAGTGATAGTCTTTTTAGGATTAAAAAAGATACTGTTTATTCACATAAAGTATTTAAACCCATAAGTGTAAAGTCTACAGGTGCTGTAAACGCTTCATATTTTCAAATGATATATGGAGGTATGTCAACAACATTACAAACAACAGCATCAGGTTTAGGTATTACAAATAATGTTGGTACAGCGTTTCCAATAACAATGTCAAGTGGTGGCTATGGAAATATAGCTCTTAAAAGTGGCTTAACAACTACTGATGTATTTACTATTAATAGAGACTTTGATGCAAACACAAATACTGTTACCGGATATTTATTACCATTTGTAGACAACCCAACTAATGTAACTGGTACAATTGGAGGGGGCATACTTAAGGCTCAAGTAGGGACTATGACAAAAATAATTGATTTAAACCCTCGTGCAACATATAATCTTTATACATTTGGTAGTTATAGAAATTTAGATGACACAACAACATTGTTTAGGTTGAGGGATAGTGTAACAACTGTTTTAAAAGTTGATGCAAAAGGTTATATTCATAACAATACTCCTCATGCCGCACAAACATTTTTGGATAGCTCTTTAATTATTTCGCTTACGCAAGATGTTTGGGTACAAGTCACAAATACAGGAAAGGATTTATTCCCTGCTAGTGATTTAGAGGACTTTACTGATAGTGGAGATACTCTTATTTGCTCAAAAGATGGTGATTTTTATATCAATTGGGAGGTAAATCTATTAGGCGTTGACTCTAAAGATTATGAATATAGGATTATGCGAAAAAGAGGCGCTACGTCTACAGACATATGGCATTATAAGATAAGCTCAAGCGGCAAGGCATCACTTAGACCGTTTAAAAAATATCTATATGATGTTGTGGCTAACGATAGATACTGGATTGAACTAAGGAGCACGTCATCAGCTCCTGGTAATGTCACGATATATAACGGTGAATTAATTTGTTTTCCAATACACTTAAATTAAACATAAAATGAAAAGGATATTATTATCAGTTATTTTAGTTGCATTAGCTATAAGTATTAATGCACAGTTAAGGCCAACAATAGGCAATTTTGCTACAGTTAATTTAGGCACAGATAGTATAATTTGCGAAGATGATATTTTAACAGGTAAAATATTTATTGAAATTGACACTTTAATGTCAATGAGCAATACTAAAATAGGCATAGATCAAACAATTAACATGATAGTAACTTTTAAAATATATAAAAGTTATTATAGATATAGAAATTGGTTTAATCCTATTAGGCCAAATGGGGTAGCTACTTCATTTACTGTTTATAATATAGATATAATTGACGGTTGGTATCCTGAAGTATGGTTACCGGCAGTAACAAAAACAAGATTGGCGTTAATATTTGATGTCGCAGAAAGCGCAATTACATATTATAGTTATAATTAACAAATTAAATTATGAAAGTGGGATTAGTTGGATTTGTGCATCGCGATTCTTTTTTAGGAACAGCGATTGAGGTGGCTCAAAATATTGAACACAAAAAAGATGGGTTTACGCCAACACATGTGTTTGGTTCGGTAGGTAAAGATGGTCTTTATTATATAATAGAGGCCGATACACCAAAGGTAAAGGAAACAATCTATATCGAATCAGAATATTGGAACATGAAAAAGAATGTTCGATATATAGATTTAGGCTTTAATGAAGAAGAGTTAAAGTTATTTACTGAATTTCTTTTAGCTCAAGTAGGTAAGCCTTATGATTATTTAGGAACAGGATTATTTCAGCCTATACATATTTTTCTCGCAAAGGTTCCTGTTATTTCTAAAATATATCATCGTAATTGGTGGGGGATATACGGTAAAAATTATAAACGTTGGTATTGTTCACGGTTATATGCCAAAGCAATAAATTATGCAAGGCCGGGAACTGTAAAAAGTCCAGACGATATTACACCGGACGAGTTATTCGATCAATTAAAAGTTAAATATTCACTTTATAAAAATTAAAATTATGGAAGCAATTAAAGAATTTTTAGTGTCGAATTGGCCTGTCATATCAACAATAGGTATTGCTGTTATTTCAGAGGTTATGGGAGCGAACCCAAAATGGAAATATAATGGATTATTACATATTGTGAGCGACTTATTAAAAAAGTCTAAAAATATAAATAAAAAACCGTAGTGTATTTATTGTGTTAGTTAATAAAAAATTACATAACTTTATAGCGTAGAAAATGAGTGAGTTTGGGAAGATGACGAATGAATTAGAAAATATAAAAATTTCTATTAAGCGTATTGAGACGGCAGTTTGTGGAGATGAGAATGCTGGTATAGAGGGGCTTGCAAAAAAAGTTAGTAGGCATGAAAAATTACTAACAAATGATGGTGGGCTTGAATTATTAACAGAAAAAGTTAATAAACACGATAAAACAATAAATATTTGGCAGCGTGGTGTTTATATTGCTACAGGCGCAGGATTAGTTGTTGGTTTAATTTGGAAATTTTTAACTAAATAAAAATGGCTGATTTTAAACAGGCATACGAAGTAGTTGAGAGACATGAAGGTGGATATGTGTTTGATAAGGATGATGTTGGCTTAGAGACCTTCAAAGGAGTATCCCGAAAATACCACCCAAATTGGACAGGTTGGCAAATAATTGATAGATATAAATTACAGCCGGATTTCCCTCGCACATTAGAACTTTCAAACGAACTCGAAAAAGAAGTAGAGTATCTATATAAAACAGAATATTGGAATATCCTAAATTGCGACAAAATAGAAAACCAGCAAATTGCTACAGATATATTTGATTTTGGTGTAAATGCGGGGATTAAACCAAGTATAAAAGTAGTCCAATCAATATTAAATATTGAAGTTGATGGATTTTGTGGGAATAAAACAATAAAAACATTAAATAGTTACGATTTTGAAAAATTTGTAACCTTATTTCAAATTGAGCGTATACAATACTATATTGAAAGGGTAAAAGAAAGGCCGTCAAAAAAGAAGTTTTTTTATGGATGGGTCAAAAGAGTTTTTTCATAGATTATAGTTTTTGGGTTAAGTAGTTTTTAGTGATTAAAGTTTTTCATGGTTGTTGGGTTTGCCCCCGGATTGTTACCGGGGGTTTTTTATTGGAAAAAGACATGGACCATATTAACATAATATTATATAAAAAAATGAATACAATCCTTTATTTTGTTAGGAAAATATATGGACCTATTGATTAAATATTATTATCTTTGTCATCTCATATAATAGTATTTCATTTTAAGAGCCTATTTGAACCGCAGGTTCTTTATTTATAATCTATCTCATAAAAAACACTGACAAATATCATAGAAAATAAATGTTAAAAAACTTGCATAAAGTATAATTCTGCCGTATCTTTACTTCATCAAATTAAAACAAAGTATTCACTAAAAATTTAGCAAAATGAAAACTTTTAAAAAATCAGACAAATACAATGAAGATTCTAACGAAGTAGCGTTTAAGGCAATTAAATATCACTTCGGTTACGCACAAGTAATAAGTAACGAAAGTGATATGATTGTAAAAACCGCAAATAGCAAGTTATTTGTAAGTATTGAAAAAATGGAAGGTGCTGAATATAGAATCGAAACCATAAGCGCACTTGGTAAGATTAATTTTTATGCAAAATCTATTTAACAGAAACTTCTAAATTGCAATTTTTACCCGACTGTCAATAAAGAAGTCGGGATTTGGCAGTAAAGATTATTAACAAATCATTAACCCAAACAACAATGAAAAAACTATTTATTATTTTAATGTTATGTTTATCAATTAATTGTATTGCACAAAGAAGCTTAGAATTAACTTTTGCTCCTGGCGCAAATTCTGTCGGCCTTCAATTTAATCACGTGGTCTTTGAAAAGTTTGATTATCAGTTAGCCGCAGATTACAACTTCAAAGATTACTACCGAAGTTCGATTGGCGTTGGTCATACTGTATTATATGATTATTTCTTTGTAAATGTTGGTGTAGCTTATTCTACATTTGATAACAAAGAACATCGTTTTACGCCCGAAATCACTATTTATGATAGAGAAATAGATATTTCAATATCTATTTCAGTTGATTTAAAATTAGGATATGCAAGGGTAGGTATAGGTTTTAAATTTTGACAAACAATTTGTTAAAAGCAAAATAATACACTAAATTTGTAAAATGAAACGAATAAAAGCCAGCTATTACTTTTTTAAAAGAAAATTTGGTATATCAACAGAGAATTGCTCAAGGTATTGTGCTAAAGGAATTGATGACAAGATTACGAGTGAATGCAAGTATTATGTATCTCATATAGGTGGCATAGATGATATTGAGGTATTTTGTAATAAGGAATAACGATTTGTATATGGTGTTTAGCGTGAATTTGGCTAAGCTGTTGATGTGAGGTTGCAAACTTAAATCATTAACCGTATGTCCTACGGGGGCAACATCCCGCCTTCACTATATATTTTACATTTATAGTTAGGCATAGTAATTTATTTTATGGAAATATTTCAAACAAATGCAGCACTTGGCTATAGACAACTTGCATTTCTAATTAGATTAGATAAAAATGTAAATGGATATAATTACATATGTATCGGAACTCAAAACATTGGTAATGATGACATATATCAAATTGGCGAAATAGTAGAAGACTTAGAAGATTTTTATTTGGAAGATACAACTTTCAAAATAACTGATTCTGAATTAAACGGAACTTATCTTTTTGATTACTTGATTTCTCATTATTGTTAGGCGTATGTGCTTTAATTCAACTAATTATGACACGACAAGAATTCAAAGAACAGTTTTTAACCAATGCTTTTTATTGGGTAAATGAAGATAATTATTTAATGTTGCAAAATATATTTCAAGAATTTGGAATAAAATGCCATACTGATGAAGGTTCAATTAGTTGGCATTCTGGTTTTAAGAACTTACTGACTTTTAAACCAGACGAATGGCATGATTTTGAATATTATCAAAAAACTGATTGCTGGTATTCAAATGCAAGTTATGGCGATCCGAAAGATTATGAATTAATGCTAAAGGCTCATTCGGAGCTATCTTAGCATTACGCCTAACGTTTCGTATAAGAATAGTAGCCGATTGCGAGTGAAAAACCATCGAGCTACTAAACTTTCCGAACGGATTACAAAACTTGAATTACCCACGGTCCCAGCTATTATTTTTATACATTGTTAGCTGTCTGCCATTTTTTAGTAAAAATATTTTCATTTATTTTGATTAAAGTATTGCATATATCAAAAATAAACATTACTTTTAACTCAGATTATAACACTAAAAAATAGAAGCCATGACAAACGCAAAATTACAAAAAGAGATTAACTCGATAGCTAAGTTAAATATGATTGAAGGTGAATTGTTTATTGAAGTACAAACAAACGCTGCAACTGGTAAAGAACTTGAAGCAATTAGCGAAGCAACTTTAAACAGCCTTTCAATACCCGAAGGTTTTGAAATAAGCGATAACAAAATTTCAAGAAAAGGCTTAAAAATTTATATCTCATTCAAAAAATGAGTAGCGGAGGTAAAAGAAAAGGGGCTGGCAGACCAAAAGCCGCCCCTACTAAAAACATAACATTTCGGGTCCCGATTATTTGGATATCGGAAATAAAAAATCTGGTAAAAGAACGAATGACGGAGCTGCGTAATGGTTGCAGCTAACGGTTCGTATATGAAAAGTAGCGGACTACGAAGCTAAAAACTATCAAACTATGATAAACGATAATACGAGTACAAACCTTGCAAACAGCACTAAAACCGCTATTTTTTATATACGGTGTTATGCAATCGGCTTTTATTCAAATAATTAAAAACAAAACATAAAATGAAAGACAAAGGATATTATGGTATAGGATGTTTGAATATGAAAACATCACAAAATTATGGTACTCTTTTTAGAACTGCCCAAATTTTAGAAGCGGACTTTATTTTCTTAATTGGAAGCAGATTTAAACCGCAAGCAAGCGACACTATGAAGAGTTGGAAACATATACCAACATTCATTTATAAAGATTTTGCAGATTTTAACGAACACCGCCCACATGATTGTAAATTAGTTGGTATTGAATTGGTTGAAACTGCAACTAAATTAACTGAATTTAAACACCCTAAACAGGCATGTTATTTATTAGGTGCAGAAGATAATGGATTGACTAAAGAAGCAATTGAAAAATGTCAAGAAATTATTTATTTGCCTGGAACTCGAAGCATGAATGTCGCTGTTGCGGGAAGTATAGTTTTATATGACAGACACGCTAAATGTGGGCTTTTTTAAGCTATTGCATAACGTTGGCCATATGCTACGTTGGCGAATAGAACGAACGAATTTATCAATTTATTAAAAACTTTATAAAATGGCAGAAATTACGAATACCCACGAAACCGCCAATGGAGTATATGGCGTGTTACCGGGCGTTGATTATAGAGACCCGCTTTGTTTAACTGTTAATTATTTATTGCATTCAGATTTTAGAATGTTGGTTAGTGGTTTAAAAGGCGTGAGTATAATTAATGTAATAGAAATAAAATCATGTGAGTTAATCCAATACTGGATTAAATGTCCAAAAGAACATGATAACTTAATTACTGATTATGCATTTCAAACATTTATTAAAAATCCAGTTTTTCAAAGGTATTATCACAATTCCGCTGCTTTTCAAAAAATAGCAGAAAAGTATATTGATGAAAATAAATCATCATGCAAAGTATGTGGAAAAGTTACAGAGGCAATAACATTAGGGGGAGAGTGTGAAGATTGTTTAAATGCGAGGCTTTTCCCCAATGCACGGTAACGGCACAGGTATGGGCATGTGCGCCCATCAAATTACGCACAATATTGAAACGAGTGATAAACTTTAAATAACCGAGCGATGGATAAATTTAGATTAGTACTTAATAAAATACAAGATTGCATAGAAATGCAAAACGGAGCAACTGAAAGCCAATTAAAAACAATATGGAATGATTTATCGGATGCTATTTCTGAAAGCGAGCGAGGGCAAAAACTTCAAACGAGTGACGGCGCATTGCCTATACCTGATGTTAGCGATACGGTTTGTTTGCATTGCAATGGTTCTGGCAAATGCCGTGTACCTTTTAGTAACATTACAGATGATTGCTATGTATGTGGTGGTTCCGGCAAACAAACTGGACGCTAACGTTGGTTGTATGCGTGCGGTTTTGCTTGCGCGCAGCTATCAATTTACACTGAATTACCAAGCAAAACTGACGTATACAACGTGTTACCAGTAGTTATTTATTTAAAAATAAATTATATGAAACAACTTTTAGACAAAATTAAAGAGAAACAAAGCGAGTTAGAACAACTACGAGAAGAATTAAACCAACTTGGAAAATCAAAATACAATGGATTGGTAGGCAAATTCTTTTCATTATCAGCTACCGAAATGATAAAAGTTACTGACATTTCATACGTTGACGATTCAGCGGTAAACGTGGAATGCTTAACGATATATGGCGGTAAACATAATGGCGGTAGGATTGAATTTCGTATTGCAGATGACCGCTATCTTATGTTTGTTGATATTGATGAAAAAAGAATAAATGAAGTAACCCGGGAAAGATTCATTGAATTTCTACACGAATCTTTTGAAGTTACCAAAGAAGTTGCAACGGAGCTGGTATAATTACTGGTAACGTGTTGTGTATGAGCAGTGGCACTTGTACACACTTTCAAGTTACGACACCGCTTATGTGCCATTGCTTATACACGGTGTTAGTTGCTGGCTGTTTTTAACGATTAAATTATTTAAAATGAAGATATTAATAGGATGCGAAGAAAGCCAAGAAATATGCAAGGCTTTTAGAGAAAAAGGATTTGAAGCATATAGTTGCGATTTGCAAGAATGTAGTGGCGGAAAACCTGAATGGCACCTACAAATGGATGTATTTGAAGCGATAGAACTAATTAAACCAACACTTGCAATATTTCACCCGCCTTGTACTTTTATGAGTAGGGCTGGAGCAAGATGGATGTACCCGACTTCTGGTAATTTATGCGAAAATAGATATACACAAGCAATGGATGCAAAAGAATTTTTTATGAAATGTTTGAATGCTAATATACCATTTATTGCAGTTGAAAACCCATTGCCATTGAAAGTAGTTAATTTACCAAAAGAAACGCAAGTAATACAACCGTTTGAGTATGGACACGGATTTTCAAAGAGAACTCATTTATGGCTGAAAGGATTACCAAACCTAATACCAGCGGATGTAAAAGAAAATTACGTGCCTTATTTACCATCAAATACTGGTGGAGCAAAAAGAGGACAAAAAGCAACAATTAAAAGCATTACACAAAAAGAAAGTTCAAAGACATTTAGCGGAATTGCAAGTGCGATGGCTGAACAATGGGGAGCTTTCATTTGTGGCGATTCTTTAGCTTGCAACTAACGTTTTGCAACTATGCGCTGAATGGGGATTGTACCCACAAAACTTTAAACGAATAACAAAACTATGAATACAGACAAATTATCCAACGAGAACGAAACCCCCATTTTGCGTATAGGTGCGGTTAGCTGCTGCCGTTTTATATTTCTCGATATTGACGGAGTAATAGCTACACCTAAAACAGTTGAGCATGGAATGTGGGCTTTGACACCTGAAAAACAAGATTTACTGGGAATGATAATAGAAAAAACAGGTGCAAAAATAGTGCTTAGTAGTAGTTGGAGAAAACATACCATTGAAGATACTATTGGACACATGAAAGAGCATGGATTTAGATTTTGTGATGAAATTGTAGGCATAACAATTAGGGCTTACCAATATTTGCAAAAAGGTGTTCATTTATCAATTCCGAGGGGTGTTGAAATAAAACAATGGTTAGATACCCACGTAATTTACCCGTGGTATGCTTACCCTGAACAAAATGAACGATACCAAATTTTAAATAAAGATGGTAGTTTTAAAATGATGCGTTCAAATAAATTAGGAACTGATTTTAGCTATGTTATTTTAGATGATGATTCCGATATGCTTTATGAACAATCAAAATATTTTATTTGCTGCGATTCAATGGAAGGTTTAACTCTCGAGCAAGCGAACAAAGCTATCGAGGTGCTTTCTTACGGTTGCAGCTAACGGTGGCCGTATGGTGGCGTACCGGATTTTGAAAAACTAAAAAATCAAGTTACAATGAACGACAATAAGAGTACTGAACTTTCGCAACCTACCGCACCCGGTATGCACTATACGGCGTGTTGTACGCTGGCGGATTGTACCCACGGAACTAACCACGAAGAACAAAAAATAAAAAATGCGAAGCGTGGGGAATTTTCTTGGCTTATGGATGTTGATTCTTATATTGGACTTGCGCACATACACCACGGAGATTGCTTAAAAATAATGGATTTAATGATTGAGGATAAAACCAAAGTGGATATGATACTTTGTGATTTACCTTATGGCAAAACAAAAAACGTATGGGATTGCGAAATACCATTAAGTATGCTTTGGAATAGATACGATAAATTATTAAAACCTTCAGGTGTAGTTGTTTTATTTGGACAGGATAAATTTAGCGCAAAACTAATGCTATCAAAACCAGAATGGCATAGATATAACCTTATATGGGAGAAAACTTCCCCAACTGGACATTTAAATGCTAAAAAAATGCCATTACGAAGTCATGAGGATATATTAATATTTTATAGACAATTACCAACCTATAACCCCCAAAAAACAACTGGACACGAACGGAAGATAAGTACTGCTAACCATAAGAGAAATAGCAAAGAAACTACCAATTATGGAAAATTTGGACTAACAACTTATGACAGTACCGAGAGATACCCTAAAAGCGTATTGCATTTTGCAACTGATAAACAAAAATGTGCTTTACATCCTACGCAAAAACCAGTAGAATTACTAAAATATTTGGTTGAAACATACACAAATAAAGGCGATACCGTATTAGATAATTGCATTGGAAGCGGTTCGACTGCGGTTGCATGTGTTGAAACTACAAGATTTTGCATAGGAATTGAAAAAGATGAAACATATTACAATATTGCTGCAAATAGGGTGAACGATATGGCACATGATGAAACTAAAAATTATTGGGAAAGATTTCACGAACTTAATACTTAATTTATGAAAACAATTATCAACAAAGAAAACCTTATTCTTTATGGAATGACCGAAGTTGGATGTAGTTTTGTAACTCCAATGAAAAAGGTAATTTCAGTTCCAAATGAAGATGAAGAAGATAATGAAGGCGAATTATCTATTTGCCTTACAAACATGCGAAATACAACTGAAATATGTTTGAGTTTGCCAGATGGTGGTATTTTATATTTGAATGTACAATCAATTGAACAGTTGAAAGCATTTGAAAAATGTATTGGAAGCTACGAACCTACTTATTAATGGGTTTGAAAAACCCAAAGCGGGCGGGGCATTTTTTATTTTTCTTTCAAACTGGCAGAAAACTAAAATCGAAGCACTTCCCCCGCTTGCGTACAACGGTACGCCTGTATGAAAAGTAGCGGTTTAACGCACTACAGTTGATTAGAAGTAGAATGTAGTTTTAATAATTTTTTAGGGGAGGATTTAATATGAAATTTGAAGTATATGAAGATTTTAGTGTTGGAGCATATAGAATGTGGTTTATAAAAACATTTGAGTTGCCATTTTCACCGTTCATGGGTATGAAAATATACGACCATTACAAGGGCAATGAATTAACACTTAGCTTTGATAATGACGAGTATGTTACCAGTCAAATAGGATGGTGTGTAAAAGATAAAAAATATTATGGGCAAATAAACCACAGTAGATTACGGCCACATAATTTAAAAGAAGAATATGAAACCCATTTAAAATGCGGGTGGAAAGAATCTGAGTATAATGATAAACTTGAAAAAATAATAGAGATATTGGAATATAAATAAAAACGAAATTGATATGAATAGTTATATAAACGAAATAATGGATATTCTCCCAGGAGAAACACCAAAAGAAAAATATGAATCTGTTTTAAAAATGAATATGGAAATAGGAACTTTGAAGGGTCGTATTTATTTTTTGAAAAGTCAATTTGAATGGATAAATGAAAGTTTGTCTCAAAATGTAGAAATACCCAAAACATCAATAGAAGCTATTTTAAAACAGCTTTGAAAAAGCTGCGGTGCGGTGGCAAAAATTATTAAAACGGATTTACTTGCTACTGTATCCACTGGGTAGAACCCCGCTATTTTTTATACAGGCTGTTCTACGCCGTTTACAATAGCGTTCTCAAATATTCTCTTAAAAATAAATGGCGTAGAACATTTGTATATACGCAATAAAATGACGGCTAAAAATGGGTCAATATACTGAAACATATAGAATTAAGCTTTCAAAAGAAACTAAGTTAAAATTAAATGGACTTAAAAAATACAATATTATGCCTACAAGATTTATTCGTCAAGCAATTGAAGAAAAATTGGAAAAGGAAATACAAAAATTAAAGATTATAAATAAAATTAAATTACCATTTTAATTATTAACCAAAACAAAATGAATGAGAAAATACATACTAGCAATACTAATATTAGGCTCTTTGAATTTGAATGGCCAAACTTTAAACGAGCGAAAAGCTTTGTTGATTAAGGCAATTGCTTTAAGGGAATCGACTTATAAGTCTGATACAATAAATATTAAAGAAAATGCTGTAGGTTATTTAGGTATAAGGCCAATAATGGTTGCGGAAGTTAATAGAATTTTAAAAAAGAATAAATATACATTAAAAGATAGATTAAGTAAGAAAAAAAGTATTGAAATGTTTATTATATATCAAAATTATTGGAACCCCAAATGGATTTATGAGATAGCATGTCGAATTTGGAATGGAGGACCAAGGGGTATGTTTAAGAAAGAAACAATAAAATACTGGAAAGATATATTAAATGATAAAATAATAAAAAAATGACACGTACAAAAAAACTTTATGGGTTTCGATTAGGTGAAAGCATACCTAAATGGAAAGATGAATTTGGAAAAGGAGGCGGTAAAATAATACAGCTTATCAGATTGAAATATTGTAATAAATTTCAAATTCAAATAAGCAATGGTGATATTTTAACATCAGAATTTATGATTCAAGATGATTTTTACAAAAGAAATTTAGCTAATTAAAAATAAAACAATGACAAAAGCACAATTACAAAAAGAAGTTGAAGAAACTAGGCAGTTAGTTGGCATAGCACTAAAACAATTAAGAAAGCATAGTAACATGAACTATTTTGACCTGAGCAGAGAAACTAGTGTTCACCCTCATACTATTAAAGATATAGAAGAATGTAGGGGAACAAAAGGTGCATCAATGGAGGCTTTATTTACTCTTATGTCATACTTTAACTATTATCATATAAAATAGTGACAAATATCATGGCTACCGAACATAAATGTTCTTGTAAATAGCAATATTCTGCCGTATCTTTACTTAACATTTAAAACAAAAGCCATGGAAACGAAAATTAATGTTATAAACATGATCCTTACCAGACAAAGACAATTTGTTTTTAATACAGAGGAAGATAGGAATTACATTATAGGCAAATACATGAAGAAAACAAATCAGTCCCTTTCAGAAACTTTCTATAATTTAACAGGTATAATTTTAAGACCTAGAATGAGCAATTTATTTTGTTACGAATAAAATAAAAACCCAACAAAATGAGAACAATAGTAAGAAATATACCTACTGAAATAATTAAAAGGTATGCAGATTTTGACCGAAGCAAAGAAAGGCGCTTAAATTCTCTTTTAAATGTTTACGGCATAGTAACTATTCAAAGCCCTAAGGATTTAGAAAAAGACATACTTGAAAATGGCATTAAAGCGCCACTTAGATTATTTATAGTTAAAGGTAAAGCTATTTTAGGCGAAGGTAATCACAGGCTTGATATTGCTTTCAGAAATAGAATTAAATCAGTGCCTGTGTCAATTGAGTTTCCACAAATAAATGAAATAGAATATGAGTTCTGCCTAAATAGGGGTGCAAAGATGAAAAAGTTTACAGATTATTTAATATTAACGAAATAAATAGTAATGAAAATATTATAAAATTACTAAACTCTTTAATAAAATGGCAGAAACTTTGAATCCCAACAAAAACAGCATTCAAAAATTGAAAGAAAAGTTTGGTACAAAATAGTACAAACTTAATAAATTACAAAACAGATGAATACACCACTTAAACCCAAACTGCACAAACATAGTGTTAGCGTTTCGTTGCTTCTTAAAATGCAGCAATTCGTTGACAATGCAATTTTTAACCAGAATGCCGATGCTGCACCAATGCACCCACATGATTATAAAAAGGCGGTACAATTATCAAAACAGTTAAGTCGTCAATTATCGAAATGCAATGAACGCTAACGGTCGCAAATATGAAAAGGGCGGGAATTTGGCTAACGGTTTTGAAGCGAGGTGTACAACTCAAATCATTAACCCGCTATCCACGGGACACAACAGCCCGCCTTTTTTATATTTGTTGTTACCAAACGGTTTTTATTAACTTAATTTAAAAAGATTATGAAAATTAAGGCTATTCATAAGGCATGGGATAATAAGCCATGTATTATAAAACCAAGATTTTTTCCAAAAGAAACAGGATTACAATTTACTGTTACCGAAGGCTGTTATAGCGGGTCTTGTTTCGCTTGTAAGTATGAACAATTTACATTTAATTGGTATGCTAAATTTCAAATATTTTTTGTAAGAATTTGGTACTACCTTAAAATGAATCTTTGGCGTAAAATATACCGCCAATATCCTTACAGAATAAAACTATATTTCAACCCTATCAAAACCGATGGAATGCCGTTTTAAACTGTTTGGTAAACGTATGGTGCTATGAGCAGTAGCGGATTAATAACAATAAACTTTCAAATTATGACAAACGATAATAAACAACAGAAACTTTCGGATAGCCCGGACACAGCTATTGCTTATAGCACGTGTTATAGCCAGTGCTTTATTAAACGAATTATTAACTTTTAAATACAAATAAAATGTCAAAAACAGTAAAATTAGACTGGGACGAAGCGAAAGAAATTGCTGACGTTCTCACAAAAACAGAAAATCCAGACGAGGATTATTTAATTACAGAAAATGCTCTTGCTGATAAATATAATATCAGTTTAGAAGATTTTCACGAAATAGTGGATGGGATTTTCAGAATGATTGATTTTGGAATTTCGCCACTTACACAAACTCCATTTGTTGGAATTTCAAAAGGCAATGAGTGGCTTGCGAAAAAAGAAGTCAATCAGCAATTTATTCACGCTTTAATTAATTGGGCAACGGAAGGCGAAGGCATACCCGAAGGTAGTAAAGGATTTGTCCGAACGATTACTTCTGGTGGTAAGCCTGAATTTGATATAACAATTAGTCGTCCAAAGCCTAATGTCGAAGCGGTTTCTTAGCATTGGCTATAACATTTGTATATACGCAAGAAATATTGTAACAATATTATTGCACAATTAATAAATTAAACTTATAATTGTACAAATAAATACATAAATTATGCTAAAACATATACTCTCAGAAAAACTATTCGCCAAATACACAACCTATTATTATTTAGGAGAAACGGCTAAAGTTGAACTTGATGACTTTGAATTTGAAGGACAAATGATATATTGCAGTGTAGAAATGTATATTGACCCGGTTCAAAGATATGCAAGTGTATTAGATTTGATTGTTAAATTTGGAGACGAATTTGAGAATGATTATCCTATTAACTTTATAAATACTGATTTAGCTAAATCAATAAGTAAATTAATCAATTTTAACCAGACAACGATAAGGAGAAGTTTTAAGTTACATAACATAAGTATATAGAATTATGAACCTATTTGAACAACTAGGCGAAATGTTTAAGCCGAATCAGGTAAAGATTTTCTATTCAAACATAGAAATTATGAAACAAAATATAGTTAAAGAACGTAGAAATTATATGGAATTTGAAGATAAACAATCTTTAAAACAGTATCGTAAATTAATGGACAAGTTTAAAATATTACAGGAATTAACTAATAGCATGAATTAAAAATATTATGGAAAAATATTATTACGACTTTGATAGCATTACTAAAACTTGTAAAACAGAATGTAAATACTGGAATGAAAAGGAACTTAAATGGGATAGGAAAATCGGGAGTGCAAAATGCAAGAAATGTGATTTCTGCAAAGGATTTGACGATGAAGAAAATTGGATTAAATGCGATAAACTAAAAGAGGCACTTGGATAGTAGCTGTATTGTGCATAACATTTGTATACACGCAACAAAATATGTAACAAAGGTATTGTAGAATTAATAAATTAAAATAAAGTTATGATAATTACAAAAGAACACCAAGAAGCGTTAGTAAATAAATATATTAAAGAAAAACATAATTCTGACGAATGTATTGGATTTATTGATGGTTTAAATGCAATACTAAAATTTATAGAAAATAATTCATTTAACGAGCCAACCATGCAGGAATTAGAAGATATGATTGATTATATTAATACGCAGGTAGCAATAGTTCAATTAGATGATTTTATGGACAAAGCAGGTAAATTGATAAATTTCGTTAAAAAATATCAGCAATTAAAATAACAACAATCCTTAATTAAGATGAATAATACAATAGAATCCTGCATATTAATGACAACTGATAAAGTTTATCATCTAAGGATTAAGCATAATAATGAAGAATATTTTTATATTGTCAATACTTTAGATTTACATTATAGGGATGATATTTCAACAATAATATCAAACATACATAGAGGAGTAACATATTGGGATTGTGGGAAAAGGTTAAAAAATTCAGAAAGAAAAAAGATAAAAAGTGTAATTGAAAAATATTTTGAAGAATTAAATAACAACAATCCTTAATTAAGAAAACAACTAAAAACTTAAATAACACATGAATAATTCAATCCAAAAAGCGATACAGAAAGCTGTAAACGATGGGATAATCCTAGGAATAAAAGAGAGTAAAAATATCCTGAATGACTTTATTGACACTAAAATATCACATAATAAACCTGGAGTCATATTTAAGTATGAGCTAAACGAATTCTTAGACATGTATATTAAAGAATTAATTGAACAATTTAAAACTGAACAAAATGAAAACACAAGATTTAAAACAAATGGAGCCGACTAAGACAAGATGGATAGTATTACTTTTTATCTTGATATTGGGCTTATTAGTCGTAAAAACAGTAAATTTGAGAAACGCTGAAAAAGGCAAAACAATTGAGACAGTTATAAACTTAACAAAGTAAAAAAATGGAAAACTCTACTGAATTAGCATTAAAAACAGAAATAAATATCTATACAGGGGCTTCGATGCTTAAAATTACAGATGAGGAACAAACTAAATTATTAGCCTCATTTGAAACAAAAGAAATTGAAATAAGACCGGATGGATTAATTTATTTACCACAAACATTTTGGAGAAAAAGATTAAATGAAAGTTTTGGTATTGGACAGTGGTGTTTAATCATAAAAAGTAATACAAAAGACCCTGACCGTTCCAAACTTTATTTACAGGGTGTTTTAATGGTTAGAGGTTCTTATGTTGCTGAGTCAGTCGGTGAAGCTGAATATCACGAAACAAATGAACAACAAAGCTGGGCAAGTGTTTGGGAATCAGCAAAAAGCGATTGTATAACAAGATGCTGTAAAGATTTAGGTATTGCATCTGAATTATGGCAACCAGAATTTATAAGGAAATGGATTGCAGAAAATGCGATTGATGTTTGGTGTGAAATGAAATTTAAAGACGGTACGATAAAACCAAAAAAACTTTGGAGGAAAAAGGATTCAAAACCGTTCTGGAATGAAAAAAATAGTAAACAGTCTGAGAATATACATGAGCCTAAAATTACTTCTAATGAGCCTAAACCAGCAAAAAAATATCTAAATCCTAATACACCCCAATGGACTTATGCCATAAAATATTTAAAAGAAGGCCATAAAATCGAAGAAATAGAAAAGAAATATAGTATTTCATTGGCAAATCGTGAAAAATTAATATCGGAAGCAATATGAACGCTTTATCAACATTGTCAGAAATGCCATTAACGAAAACAGAATGTAAGACATTTGCTAACATGGCTATTGAGGAAATTCTTTCATGTGAAAGAAATCCGCTTCAAATTGAAATACAATTAAAAGCATTGGAAGAAACAATAAAACTTATTCGAGAGAATGAGCAAGTAAAAAAATGTTTACAAACAGAGGCCGAAAAATATACAGAAAAAACATTTAAATTTCAGAATGCAGAAATAAGCAAAATGTCAAGGTCAAACTATGATTTAAGTACTTGTAATGATAGTATTTACAATAAACTTAAGTCAGATATTAAAGAAAGGGAGGCTTTTTTAAAAGCTTTAAATTCGCAAGTTGCTAATCCTGAGACAGGGGAAATAATTAACCCGCCTGTCAAAACATACACAAATTACTTGCAAATAAAGTTGTAAGTTCTTACATTTGCTTAAAATATAAATTGATGTCTCTAGCACGGAATCAATAAAGATGCTTTGTTTTAATTCTAGTTTCAACGCCCTTAAACTCCGTGCTAATAAGACGTTTAGGGGCGTTCTTTTTTGATAATATTTAATTTAAAAATTATAATTATGGAAAATCAATTAGTTGTATTGCCGGATGAAATTGCTCAAATAGCCGCAAACGTTTCAGTTGAAAAAAGGAATGAAGTTCAAACTGTTTTAAATCATGTATTTAATGGCGTTTCAAAAATGCGTGAGCAACTAGATTCTGTTTGTGTTGCTGACCAAAACGACAAAGTAAATATGAAACTTGCAAACACAATTCGTTTAGGTGTTCGCCAGGTTAGACTTGAAGCAGAAAAAACATTTGATGCCAAACGTGCCGAAATACAACAACAAATGTTAAGTTATAAAACTGAAGATTCGCTTTGGTTAAAAGCAAAACAAACGATGCAAATTTTAACAAAAGAAATCGAAGAAAATGCACGCTGGAAAGAAGAAACAAAAGAAAGATACGAAGCTGAACAAAAAGAATTAAAAGTACAACAACGAATTTTAAAAGTTTTAAAAGTAGCTCCTGAAATAGCACGTACTGAATTAGAGAATATGAGCGATGAAACTTTTGAAATATTTTTAGCTGGAATCGAAAAAGCTTATAATGATAAGATTGAAGCTGAAAAAAAAGCAGAAGAAGCGAGAATAAAAAAAGAAAAAGAAGAAGCTGCCGAACGTGAAAGAATTAAGATTGAAAACGAGCGATTGAAAAAAGAAGCAGAAGAAAAAGAAAAAGCCTTAGAAATTGAACGCAAAAAACAGGCTAATATTTTGGAAAAACAAAAAGCAGAAGCAGAAAAAACAGCAAAAGTCGAAGCTGAAAAACAAGCTAAATTATTAGCCGAAGCCAAAGATAAAGCCGATAAAGACAAAGCTATTGTAGATGTAAAATTAAAAGCTGAACAGGGAGAAAAAGCCAAATTACAAGCTGAATTATTAGCAAAGCAAAAAGCCGAAAACGAGGCCAAAGAAAAGGCTGACAAAGAAGAAAAAGAACGTATTGAAGCCGAAAAAAAAGCCGCTAAAGCTCCTAAAAAACAAAAGTTAAATACTTGGATTGATGGATTTATTTTAGGTACACCAATTGGCTTAAATGAAGATAAAACCGTTTTAGAAATACTTGAAAAATTTGAAGGTTTCAAAAAATGGGCTAAAACTCAAATTGAAAATATTTAATTTATGACAACCATAACGGCCATAGCCGACATAAAAGCAGGTAAGACTAATTTCGTAAAAGAAAGCGAGTTTAGGCAGGCGTAAATGATGTTGGCATGGCTATTTAAAAATAAATAAAATGCACGCAGATTTAATGGGAGCTTTAGAGCAAATAAACAAGGCTTATAAAGCATTTGAACACAGAGGACAAAGAATGTCAAAAGAGCAAGTTCGTAAGGTTTTAAAATATGGACTTTTAAAAGGGTATAAAACAACGGCTGAATTTACAGATAAAGAAGTAGATGAAATTTTAAATAAATAATGGACACAACAGAATTACTAAGGTCAAGCCGAATAGCAATTAATTGGTATAAAAGTAATGCAAAAATAGCAACTATAAACCAATTACTAGACTGTAAAACTATGATTGTTACTAATAATTTTGCTTTAGCTGAGGAATTAGCAGAAATAAAATCAGATTATAATATCTGTTATTTTTCAAGAAAAATTGAGTTTTCAAAAAAGAAAAACGAATTAATGCAAACGATGAGCGCAGTTAAAGCAGAAAGCGAATCTACAGTGATAAATAGTGATATTTTAAGTAATGAACTTGAACATGAGAGCGCAGCATATCGTTTAGAATTATTCATTAAACATTCGGATAATGTGGCAAATGACATAATGCAACGAATATCTGTATTAAAAAAAGAAAGTGAACCTGGAAAACAATATTAGTTTAAAATATAAGAATTAAAATTATACAAAATGAATGAAATTATCAGTGTAACAATAGACGGCGAAACATATAGACGGCTTAAAGAAACATACGAAGGTGTACAAAATAAACAACATCCAATTAATTTTGATTATAGTTGCTTTTATTGTTATGGCTGGACATTTTATACAAAGGATAATGCTTTAATTAAAATGGCAGAAAAATATCAATTTATGCTTTATAAAACACGGGAACAATTTGAAGCTGAAAACTATAAATTAAAACAAAGTATAGAAAAACTAAAATCAGAGAAAATAGAGTTATCATATAATGTTCTAGCATGGTTAGGCGAATTTAGGGATAATTTACCCGATAAAGCAATAACAAGATTACAGGATTTATGTAAAATTTAATTTAAAATTATGGCAAAATATTATTTTAGAGACGATGACGATGACGAAATGGCTTACACTATCGATAGCCATTTAGAATACATGGATGATCATAACATCAAAGAATTAAAGGTGTTTGAGGCAAAAATAGTAACGGGTAGCGATTTTTTTTATTGCACTAAATATTTTGAAATAGGCGAAAAGGGTCAAGGATGTGGGAGGTTTTGTGATGATTATAAACCAAGGAATAGAAAGAATGGCAGGTGTTGTTATTCATCAAATTGTTACGAACAAACGGATAAATTTAGGATATTAAAACTTAAATAAATAAACATATGGAAAACAATTCAAAAGAAATGGCTACAATAGTTGAGACGTTTGTCATTGAGGAAACTCAGGAATTAATATATGACAATAATCAATTAGATAGTTGGAATCAAATTGTAAATGAATTAGGACTTATCGGACAATCTAAAATTAAAGTACAAGGGAAATCACCTATACCCTTTATGTGTATTAATTCAACATTATTTAATACATTTAAATGCTTATGTCCTCGTGCAGTTTTAATTGAGAATTATGATCTAACTCCTATTCCATTAAAAATATTGGATTTGATAAAATTATCAAAAAGAGAACAATATTTTAATAAGATAGAAATATGGTATGATGAAAAGACAAAAGACCCTTTTTGCATTGGAGCTACTGCCGAATTTACTCCTATTTCAAAAGGATATAAATATCATCATGACAATAAATGCAAATCCTCCAAAGAAGCCTTGCAATTTTTACATGATAATAACTTAGAACCCTATAATTCAGAAGGAGGATATTGGATAAATGAAAAATATTATTTATTAGGGAAATGGGCTGATGTAAAAAGATCATTTGAGGAATTAAAACAAATGGCAAATAAAAGATATACAGATGAAAAAGGAATTGAATATAAGAAACAAATACGTGATGCTCAAAGAGGATTGGAGGATTTAGAAATAGAAGCTTTTGAAAAATTTAATTAATAAAACATATGGAAACATTCTTAATGATTTTCGCCTTTTCAATTATAAATATAATATTAGCAGTATGTATTGATAAGTATTATTTTAAATTAAAAATTAGAAAACGAATCGAACAATTAAACGATTTAAAAGACGATCCAAAATCAATTTATCCTGATAGAATTAAAAATATTAAGATTAGGATTAATGAGTTAGAAAACTTATTATGAAAAAACAATTGATAAATTTCCAAAAGGCATTAAAACAAGATAGTTGCAATAAATTATTCGTGAATAGATCAAGTTATTCCAGAAATAAATATGGTAATAAAACATCTGTGATAAATGGCCGATCATTTGATTCTAAATTAGAAGCTGCATATTTCAATGAATTAGTTTTTCGTCAAAAAGCTGGTGAAATAAAAGAAATAATCCCACAATTTAAATTAGATATAACAATAAACGGGAAACATATTTGTAATTATTATGTAGATTTTAAGTTAATAATGAGGGATGAATCAACTGAATATCATGAAGTTAAGGGGTTCGCCACTGATATTTGGGCTCTAAAATGGAAGCTAGCTCAGGCATTATATGATGATAAATTTATATTAATTAAATAATATTATGAAAATTAATGATTATGAATCATTTAAAATATTTGCAAGAAAATATCCTATTGACGCTTATAATTTAAATCCAAAAGATTTTTGTAAATTTATGCATGAAATGGGATATAATCTAACAGAGGAACAAATTAAAATTTTCATTTATAATAAATATTATTTTTATCCAAAAGACTAAACAACATGAAAAATCAATGGAATGAAAATGAAGTTATAGACTTCGTTAAGCAGTTTGTTATCTCACTAGGATTTGAGATCGAAAGAGAAAAGAACATTAAAGACAAAATTAAGTATTATCAACTTTATGGAACACTTGCAAGATTCCCGAAAATATCAAATAAAATTTTAACAATTGAAGATGTTGAGGTAATATTTATTAATTTCTATGGAATTGCCTGGGAAACTTTGTATTCAGATAGTGGCTTAGCCTCAGTAATTATATTTAGACGTTCTTTTCAATACCTTTTAAACGAATGTATTGGGTTGAATTATAGGCGAATTGCGAAACATTATAATTGTGATCCACGTACAATAAGTACTAACATAAAGGAAATCAAAAAGAAAATGAATATTGACCCTATATTTAGGAATGAAATTATTGAATTGAAATTAATGATTAATTAATGAGTTAGTCGCTGGGCTTTATTACTTATTATTAATAATATAAAAATACAATATGAAACATATTGAAATAGCAAAAGAATTGATTGAAAAATTCGTAAATCAACCTATAAGTTTTCCTTACATAGATACACGAGATGGGCAATGTATAGGTGCTGGGTATATGACTTATAAATCAGCAAAAGATTGTGCATTGATTTATGCCGATGGAATGATTAAAGAGCATACATGGAAATTATCAACAAGTTTTGAAAACGCTCAAAAAGCAAAATGGGAAAGTATAAAGTTAGCACTAATGTCTCTTTAGAATGAATACTAATATTAGCGGTATAAAATCTAATAGGAATGCGAAGAAACCATTTCCCCAATGCTAGGAAATTGGTTTTGCTAACGTTGACGGTATGAAATCGAAGCGGAATGCGAGAGATTAACTGTCAATTTACACCGAAGTTTGAACGGGAAACAAAGCCCCAAAATAGCACTGAAACCGCTTTGTTTTATACCGTGTGTTATGGTTTCGTGCTTTATTAATCAGGTTGTTAAACATTAAAAAATAAATTTATGAAACCAGTAGAATTTAAACATCAAAACATCGTATTCGCAAAAGACCAACCCGAATACCAGCCATTACCAGCATTAAAACTCGATACCCCAACGGGTGAAGTTATTAGTTGTTGGAGACTATCATTTAAAGAACGTGTTAAAATCGTTTTTACAGGGCGTGTTTGGTTATCTCTTATGAGTTTTAATAAGCCACTTACTCCAAGTTATTTGGCTGTAAATCGCAAAGAAGTATATTCTCATCCTGATGATAATATCACTTTATTTTCAAAGCTAAAAACGCTATTTCGGAGACGTTCTTAGCATGAGCCATAACGGACAGCGGTATGTTGTCGGTTTTTTACGGAATTGAAACGCTAAAATAAATTATATGAACTCAGACAGAATTAAAGAAATACAAGAAACAACCGCTTACCCAGAGAGTGTAAGTGTAAAACAAGCACTATTGCAAGTATGGAATGAGTGTGAACAGGAGCAAGTAAAAAACTGCAATATACCGCATGTTAGCGATACGGTTTGCGAACATCATTGCTTGCATAAATGTGATGACGGCAGATTACATTGCGAATGTGGAAAGAGTTTTGTAATGGCATAGCAAACTAGACGTTAACATCCCGATAGGCGCAATAAACTGACGGTTAAAATCATATTAATATTTTGAATATTAAATAATTAAACTATGGAAACATTTTGGACAGATGATGAAGTTTATCGTTTTCAAAAACAATACGATTTACTGAGGGGAATTAACGTGGTTTGCGATACAAAAAGAAAGATTGAATATTATCGACAAAATGGCTCCCTTGTAAATTGTGGCAAATCAGAGGAAATTACAACGCTTAGCCTTCAAGAAATTCAAGAAATAATTTGTAATCATTATGAGATAAAAGCAGAAATTTTAATGTCGAAGAAAAGAAATATTGATATAATATTCTACCGGCAAGTACATCAATATCTTTTAAGAATATATACAACAATGTCCTTACAAAATATAGGCAAATATTACGGCATTACACACGCTACAGCTATAAGCAATATTGATGAAATAAAATACCGGATAGAATATAATAAAAATTTCAGAGCCGAATTTGATGAACTTATAAAAATAATTGACGAAAAATTAAAGTATGTTGAATCATGCAAGCAATAGAATTAGATTTATACTTTCAAATATTTAGAAATGAGCTTGAAAATTTAATTAATTCTTCATTAATGGACATAGATTATATCTTGTGGCTTTATAGTTTAAATTTAAGTCCTAAAATGACTTTTGAACTTTATATTTATATGCCTTTCTGACATGGACATTAAACAAAGCCTAGAAAACATTGAATACATAACATTTAGGCGAACAAAAGATAAAACAATGTTACTCAGCAAATGGTATGAGCTAAAGAAAACCACTATTGAGGACATTAGAGAAAACAAACCATTAGGCTGTGAAGTTGAACATTTGGACAATAAATTTAGATTAATAACTTATATATGACAAGCAAACAAACAAAAGTCTGTGATATTATTAAACAACAAATATCATATTGGAGTAATGCAAGGGATTTATTTAGTCCTACTCATACCAGTGATTTATGTCAAACTATAAGCACATATATGTCACATAATCAATTAACTCAGGATGAAGGGGAAGACCTGCAAATATTACTAATTGAATTATTGTGTTTTATCCGTTCATTAAAATAATCATGTGTACAACGAATTAGAAATAATAAGCAAAATACTTGATAAAAAAGAAAAGGGTAGAATAATATCTTTGTTTATTGAGGAATATTCAGGTTGGCTACAGCATTTAAAAACTGTTGGTTTATCATGGGGAGCAAATGGAGAAGAAATGGGGGCAAATAAAGAAGCTATAAAGACTAGAAAACATATTGATGAATTAAATAGTGAGCTTCTAAAATTAATTGAATAAATTTGACTAAAGTGTAACTATTGTGAATTAAGTATCGTATATTTGTGCATCAAAAAGTTGATAGGCTAGTGGAAGGCCATTAAGGATTCGAGAGATATGGAAAATATACAAACAATATACCCTCATGGGTGCAATGCTTTAACGAATACGGTTTCTCGATTCCGCTTCCAACTTTAAGGCATTTTGCATTTCATGGGGGTTTTTAATTTTAAATGTATGGCATTGAGTTATCGTGAGCAGATGAGCCATCCTTTATGGCTGGCAAAAAGGGAGAAAATATTTAAAAGAGATAATTTTAAATGCCAAATATGCGGAGACACAACACATAATCATAGCATTAATCATTTATGCTATTTCCCTGACTTGTTGGCGTGGGAATACGATAATGAATTAATGAGAACTGTATGTATGAAACATCATAATATTTTAACATATGATTTGCCTAAATTGGCAGGTTTAATTGCTTGGGATATTTTAATTGGGAAAACAGATATTTTATGAAAAATTCATTTTATTTTGATCATGATTATAGTGCAAGGAATGATCAAAAAATATTAGAATTAAGAGCAGAATACGGATGGCAAGGATATGGAATATATTTTGCTATTTTAGAAATATTATGTGAATCAAAGGGTTATATAAAAAGGGAGGCTTTTGCCGGGCTTTCGCTTGGTTTAAACAAGGATAAATCTGAATTAATTACATTAATTGAATTTTGCTTAAAAATAACTTTGTTTTTAGAAAATGAAAAAGGTATATACTCCCAAAGAATTTTAGACCATTTAGCTTTTCGTGAAAAATTAAGTGAGGCTGGAAGTAAGGGAGGACGGGGAAATAAAGCCACCCAAAAGCCACCCTTTAGGGAGGATAAAGCCCCCCCCGAAGCAGTAAAGGAAAGTAAAGGAGAGGATAGTAAAGAAGAAAAAGAATATATAAAAGAATCTTTTTTAATTCAGGAATTTTGTAAACCTCATTTTGAAGAAAGATATATTAACGAAAAATCTTTAGATTGTTTTAAGAAATTGATTAAATTAGACAAATATACATCGAATCAAATAAAAGAAGCTATTTTAAACGCTAGGTCTGAACCATTTTGGGATGCAAATTTCCTTAGCCCTTGTAAATTAAGAAGTAATGATAAAAATGGGGTTAAATATATTGATAGGTTTTTAAAGTTGAAAAAGTCATCAATTAAAACAGAGCCAGCAAAATCAATAGTTCTTAACTACTTAATTGATGGATTGAAACCAGAATATAGGAAACAATGAAAATAACAAATCTTAAAACAGGGGAATCTTTTGATATTGATTTAAAAAAAATCAGTGGTGAGGAAGTTATAATTTGTCCTGCCTGTTCTGGTGATAGAAAGAAAAAAAATGTAAAATGTTTATCATGGAATCATGAAAAAATAACTGGTAAATGTCATCATTGTGATGCTGCGTTTGTTCAATTTAGGCCAAAATTTGAAAAAAAAGAATATGTTAAACCAGTATGGGATAACAATACTCAATTAACTGATAAGGCAGTAAAGTATTTTGAGGGAAGAGGTATTTCACAGTTTACTTTAAGGGAAATGAAAGTAACATCCGGCATTGATTGGATGCCAGAATTAGGTGAAATAGAAACAATTCATTTCAATTACTTCAAAAATAATGAACTTGTAAACATAAAATATCGTGGAGCAAATAAGACATTTAGGATATTTAAAGATGCTGAACTAGTTTTTTATAACATAGATTCAATTAAAAATGAAGAAACTGTAATAATTGTTGAGGGGGAAATAGACCAATTAAGCTTATTTGAGTGTGGTTTTAGAAATACTATTTCGGTTCCAAATGGGGCAAAGAACTTTAAATTCTTAGATAATTGTTGGGACGAATTGGAACATATCAAAAAAGTCATAATCGCAGTTGACAATGATGAGCCTGGATTTATTTTAAGAGATGAATTAATTAGAAGATTAGGTTCTGAAAGATGTTTCATTGTTGATTTAGGAGATAAAAAAGATGCAAACGAATATTTAACCTCTTTAGGAAAAGAAAATTTAATTTTAGCAATAGAGAATGCAAAAGAAATTCCTATTGATGGGGTTATTTATCTTGGGCAGGTATGGGATAGGATGTTGAATACTTTTAGATACGGTAAAAGAGTAGGGACTACAACATATCTACAAAGATTAGATAGCCATTGGAGGTGGAGAAATGGAGAAGTAAATATATGGACTGGATATAATAATGAAGGTAAAAGCTGTTTTTTAACACAATTATGTGTTCTTAAGTCAAAGAATGAAAAATATAGGCATGCAGTATTTTGTCCTGAGAATTATCCTGTAGACGAATATTATGATGAGGTAATACATTGTTTAACAGGAAGGTCAACGGATAAAAGATATAATAATGTTTTATCAGAAAATGAATATTTAGAAGCTGCAAATTTTGTAAATGACCATTTTTTTACAATAGTACCTGATGATAGCAACTATCAATTAGATAATATATTAGGAAAAATGAAGCGTTTAATTAGAAAATATGGCGTAAATTCGTGCATTATTGACCCATATAATCAAATAGACCATTTAATTGAGAGAGGGCAAAGAGAGGATTTATATATTAGCCAGTTTATGACTAAGTTAAAAAAATTTGCAATCGACAATGATATATCTTTTCATTTAGTTGCTCACCAGGTAACGCCATTATTTCAAGGTAAAGAAAATTACCCGCAACCGGATATTTATAAAATAAAAGGGGGTGGTACATTTGCAGATAAAGCAGATAATGTAATATCAGTTTGGAGGCCTTTTCGAAAATCTAATCAATCAGATGAAACTGTTCGTATAATAGTTGGGAAAATTAAGAAAGTAAGGCTTGTAGGGACACCAGGTGAAATTGATTTAAAATATAATGTAGCAAAAAATCAATATAGTGATGGGATAGAAAAAGAAGATTTTTGGTATAATAAACAAAATGAAGAAACTGACAAAGAAGTGTTTTAAACTAAACGATAAATAAAATGAAATTCGCAAAACTTTTTGACTTAGAAAATGATGAACAAGTATTGTTAACAATTGAATATAACGATGATGAAGAAATACACGAACTTGTTCAAAGAACTGAAATTGATGGAACTGTGGCTAAAATAGCACATGGGTATAAATCAAAACAAATTGCCATTAAAAATATGAAAAAGTTTTCAATCGAACAGGCAATTACTTTTCGAGAAACAATGATGGCACTTTTTTAGTATTATGCCTAACACGTGTTATACACAGGCAATTTTTTAATAATCAAATAAATACAAAATGAAAACAATTAAAAACGACTATTGCATTAGACAATTTGTAAGCAGCGATACGCTAAGACCAGCAATGACTAAAGTAAGTTTGCAAGATGGTTATCTATATTCCACGGATGCTAGTATTGTAGGTAAAATAAAAGCTGATTTATGCGTGCATAATTATATTGAGGTTGAAAAATACCCAAATGCCGAAAAAGTAATTCAGGAGCATGAATCCGTTGAAAAGAAAATAGTAAGCGTTGATACTCTTTTTAACGACTTGATGAAAATTGAGTGCTGTTTTAAGCCTAAAATGGTTGAATGCGACAATTGCGATGGTGATGGAGTTTGCACTTGCGACCATTGCGATTCTGAATATGAATGTAAAGAATGTAAAGGAACTGGCGAAAAAGCTGGAAATGAGCTTGAATTAACAAGCGAACACGATTGTATTTTATTCAACAAAAAATACAAATTAAAATATTTGGATTTAATTATCAGAACTGCTGTTTATACAGGTGTAAAAGAGATTGAAATTTCAAACGGTACTCACGAAACTTCGGGAACTGTTTTCACGGTTGGAGACTTCACTATTTTATTAATGCCGTGTTATCGTGGGTAGGCTCTTTATGCTTGTGTATAACATTTGTATATACGCAACAAAATACGTAACAAATGTATTGCGGAATTAACAAATTAAACTTAATTTTGTACAAAATATTACAAATGATTTTAAGGGCAAAATACAGATTTGGCTTATATCCTAAATTATTTATGACAACAACGAGTGAGCTATGGCAGGAAGGATATATGATTAAAAATAAATGTTATGGCTATAGGCAATTAAAAGAAAAATATCATCAAGGTCAATTAAAATTTGTAATAAATGGCAAATGGGTAAGTAAGAAGAAGCTAAATGAATGTGCTTATTTGGTAGAACAAAACATAGATAACTTACAAATTCCTGAAAGATACATGCCATTTAATTTAAAAATAAATTAAAGCTATGAATTTTGAAGCTTTATCAATAAATATTCAGCCAGAACATGAGCAATGGTGGTTTACACTGCTTAGCTTTGAAAACGAATATGGAATTAGGAGTTTGCTTCATATTGAGCATAATCAAGGTATTTGGAAGCTTCAACTATTTTGGAATGTAGATTGTTGGATATTTTAAATAAGTCGAAATGAAAATAAGCAATAAAATATCAGATAGGGAACAATAGTTTATTGATAGGATAGGAAAAATAGTTTATAGAAACAAAACAACCTGTAAATGTGGTATATGTGAATCAACATATGTTAATGGATTAATTATAATAGATAAATGTCATGCAAATTATTTATTTTGTTGTGAGTCAGAATTTGCGGCAGAAGGTCATACATTAAAATATTTTGATTCAATAAATGAACGAGATGAGTTTGAAAATAAGTTAAGCCATGAAACCGATAAAAGGGTATAGAACTCCGACAATAGATGAATTCATAGAAGGCTTTAAATTTGAATTATATAGCTTCTATGATGATGAAACCGATGAAATAGGTGGTTGGTATGAATATATATTTGGTAATGAAACTTGGTTAGATTTACAGCGTATAACGTATGAATTAAAGATTGGAAATATTCGAACTAAAAAATAAGACATGAAAACAATTATTTATTTACTTCTTGTATTTATTGTTGGATGTATGTTTGTATTTTTTTTAACTATAATTAAAAAAGACAATCAAATTAAAACATTGACCTCAATAAACGACAGTTTAAATATTCAGCTTAAGCAAGCTAATGATTCTGAACTTATAATGATAATATATAAAAAGGGTTGGATAAATGGAGTAAACACAATATCTAAAGCATATTGTGAAATAGGATATATTAATCCTGAAATAGGAATTAATCTATTTAAAAAGGATAGTCTGGCTTTGGTTGGACTTTTAAATCATAATAAAAGAAAGCCATTGAAAGGGTTTTATATTGGAATTGATGGTAAACCGTATAAAAGTAAATGACATGAAAACAATAATTCCAGTACTTATACTAATTATTTTAGTAACTCTTGTTCTTGCTGCGATTAATAACAATATGCTAAGGAATAAGAATAAAGCTTTAAACTTAAAAATTGACAGTCTAAATAAAGAAGTAATCAAGCATCACGAATTTTTGAACAAACAGGAAAACGAGATTAAAAGACTTGAAAAGGAGAATTTCTATCTAATTCTGGAACTCAAGAAAGTAAAGCAGGAAAACGAAGTAATTAAAATATATTAACCATGAAAGAATCAATAAGATTGAAAATAGGAATATTAATTATTATTGCCTCGCTTATATTGGTTATAATTATAATCAAATTAGAGAAAGAAAATATTAAGCAACAAAATAAAATTGATAGTTTGGAATATGTACAGAAAATGAAACGTATAAGTCCGGTATTGAAACCATTTTATGTTGGAATTGACGGAAAATATTATCAAGCTAAATAATTCATGATTAAGGACTAAATTAAAAAATTAAAATGAATCATTTTAGAAAACTAGGATATTATAAAGTCATCTACAAAGGAGAAAAATATGTTGCAGAATATAATGGATTAGTTTGGTATCTACCGGGGCATGAATGTTCATTTAATGATGAAATATTTGATTGGATTGATTTTAAAGAAAATAGAATTTATTATTTTTAATTATGGCAGCAATTGATAAGATATACGGAACTCAAAAACAGTATAATGAGTTAAAAGAATGGTTAAAAGAGAATCAAAAGCCAATAAAATGTAAATGGGGAATGCTTATGCCTGGAAATTATTTATATCCAAGAAATGGATATAATAAAGAGAGAAGGCCGATTTCAAATTTTCCTCATGAAGTCGATAAATGGCTTTTAAAGAATTGTCCTATTGAATGGGTAACTGATAATATTAAAGAACAATATGGAATAAATATAGTATTAATTAAATAGTTATGGGGAAAGAACAAAATACAGATGATGTTATATGCGATGTTTGTTTTACTAAAAACTCAATAAAAACCAATAAACAATCAATTCCAGTTGGTGACAAGCAAGGTTCTTATGCAGAGATATTCTTTGATTTTTGCGAAGAATGCGGACATAGGCATAAGGTTGATTGGTGGGATTAATGTAATTTTAACTATTTTAAAACACGTAATTATGACAGATAAAGAATTGAAAGACGAATGCTTAATTAAAGCAGAAATTGATTTAGGAAGATATAGCTATAATGAACTTACACAGATAAGGGAAGCAATGAGAATTTATACAGAATGTAAGTTAAAGGTGTTTGCTATACCTGATGTTATAGACGCAATAAAACATATTTAAACATTTAAAAACAAGTAAATTAACTTAATAAATATTAACTTTGCATCAAATCTAAGAGTATGGAAATAGTGTGGATTTTTGTAGGATTTTTAGTTGGGATATTTGTAAGTGCCTTGATTAATGTAGGAAAAAATAAGATTGGATGTAATAAAGAAGAAGAAAAGATAACGACAGGCTATTGGAGTACAAAAACAATTGATGATAAGTATATAAATAATGGCACAAGTTACACGGGAAAAGAGGAAAACATAAAAGGTGATAAAAACATTTCACATACGGGAGGTTGACAACAAAACAAATCCTATAGAAATAAAGGATATTAAGATAACTAGCCCCGAATTGAAAGATAAAGCGAAACATGAATTTTACAAATTTTACTCGAATTAAAATTAAAATAAATTGCGGGTTATGGAAGTGGCATCCGCTAAGCCTCATAAACTTAGAATCGTAAGTTCGAATCTTACACCCGCAACTAATAGCGAAACTCTGTGGTCAGGGTTATAGTTATAAGCAAGAGTTTTCGGCGGTTCGACTCCGCCTATTTTAAAAATAAATTTTACTTGAATTAAATGAGTAATATAAGTTGTATTCCAGCAGATAATAAAGGGAATAAGCTTTGGATAAAAGATTTTCGGGAAAATGGTAAAAGAATGTTTCTTAAATATAGGTCAACATATAATGATATACCATTTATTGAGAGTGAAGTATTTTTAGTAGATGGAGAACATAATTTAGCAATAACAGGTGACGATGGCACTATTTTGTTTAGATTTTCAGTTAATTGGATTAATAGATTAATAAATAATTAATTATGGTATCTGATTGTTGTCAAGTATGCAATGGAACTGGGTTAATCCCTAATGGTTTTTCTACACAAACAATTTGTTGCTGGAATACTTTATCGTTAATTGCTGAAATGTGTATGTCGTGCAAAGGAACTGGAATAGTTTGGAGTAATACAGATATTTAAAAGCAAACAACTAACACTAAAATAAAGCAAAATGAAAAAACATTAAAAGGCATTGGAGGTTTATTGATTGGATTTTTATTAATTACATTAGTTCAACCATTATTTAGCAATGGTTATGAAGGAACTTATATAGGGTTTATGCTTGCAACTTTAGGAATACT
>Ga0265297_10001461_pt1 | contig 55307 bp, 39 predicted proteins | sample Munlanlwell13791_FD_192502 | JGI IMG/M metagenome (GOLD analysis project Ga0265297, IMG submission 192502) | Leachate microbial communities from a municipal landfill in Southern Ontario, Canada - Leachate well 137-91 | ecosystem: Engineered > Solid waste > Landfill > Unclassified | place...
AGATACAATCTTTCTCTTTAAGTTTCAACCAAAAAGCCCCTTAGGGCGACACGATCATAGCGATGGTGGCGTAAGCCCCTCGAAAAAGAAAGATACAATCTTTCTCTTTAAGTTTCAACCAAAAAGCCCCTTAGGGCGACACAATTATAGCGATGGTGGCGTAAGCCCCTCGAAAAAGAAAGATACAATCTTTCTCTTTAATTTTCAACCAAAAAGCCCCTTAGGGCGACACGATCATAGCGATGGTGGCGTAAGCCCCTCGAAAAAGAAAGATACAATCTTTCTCTTTAATTTTCAACCAAAAAGCCCCTTAGGGCGACACGATCATAGCGATGGTGGCGTAAGCCCCTCGAAAATGATAATAGGCATAAGATGAATAGGATTTTAGGATTTAGAGGATTTCTAATTTAAAGTTCCGCTAGGAACGATACATACTAACGACGGGTTTTTAACCCGGCGATAAGAAGAACAAATAAAAAAAGTCCCAGCGGGACGACAGAATTTAGTTTTAGAAACAAGGATTTTAGAAGAGTATTTAGCCACCGAGGCCACCGAAGTCACCGAAAATAGTTTACGCAGAATAGATTTTCGAAACAAGGATTTTAGGATTTTAGGATTAAGAGGATTTAGCTTTAGAAACAAGGATTTTAGGATTAAGAGGATTTAGATGTGTAGACGGAGGACGCCGTTCCTCCGCATGATATATCCTCTCACAGATTACACAGCTATATAAACAACTTTAGGTTCGAAGGCATTGCTATATTGAATACCATTCTTTTAAGTAGACTTTTTGTTTATTTCTTTCTCCTTAATTTAAGTCTACCATATTCAAGATGGCTCAAACAAACAACCCATCTGTATCTCCTCCTCCTCTCCTCCTCCTCTCCTCTTCGACCCATGGTTAAGGAGGAGTAAAGATGGGGTGGATGAGGAGTTGTATCTGGGCTATCTGAAAGAGAAAGTAAGGATTAGATTAAAACCATCTTTATATGTTGTTAATAGTTATGGTGTTAGTAAATCTCAATGACTTCGGATTATCGATCTTAATATGCTTTTTATTTTGATGATAAATCCATTATATATTGGAGGTGATAGTATCTAAAAGGTTGCTTAACAATCGGTAAAGCATATTGGAGATGTGCAACATATTTTATATAATTTAATCCTAAAATCCTAAAATCCTTGTTTCTAAAGCTAAATCCTCTTAATCCTAAAATCCTTAAATCCTTGTTTCGAAAATCTATTCCTAAAATCCTTGTTTATAAAGCTTAAATCTGTCGTCCCGCTGGGACTTTTATTAGGCATTCTTTTTATCGCCGGGTTAAAAACCCGTCGTTAGTATGTATCGTTCCTAACGGAACTTTAAATTAGAAATCCTCTTAATCCTAAAATCCTAAAATCCTTGTTTCTAAAGCTAAATCCTCTTAATCCTAAAATCCTTAAATCCTCGTTTCGAAAATCTATTCCTAAAATCCTTGTTTCGAAAATCTATTCCTTAAATCCTTATTTCGAAAACTATATCTGCGTAAACTATTTTCGGTGACTTCGGTGGCCTCGGTGGCTAAATATTCTTCTAAAATCCTTGTTTTTAAAGCTCAAATCTGTCGTCCCGCTGGGACTTTTTTTAGGCATTCTTTTTGTCGCCGGGTTAAAAACCCGTCGTTAGTATGTATCGTTCCTAACGGAACTTTAAATTAGAAATCCTCTAAATCCTAAAATCCTTAAATCCTCGTTTCGAAAATCTATTCCTAAAATCCTTATTTCGAAAACTATATCTGTGTAAACTATTTTCGGTGACTTCGGTGGCCTCGGTGGCTAAATACTCTTCTAAAATCCTTGTTTATAAAGCTTAAATCTGTCGTCCCGCTGGGACTTTTATTAGGCATTCTTTTTATCGCCGGGTTAAAAACCCGTCGTTATTATGTATCGTTCCTAACGGAACTTGAAATTAGAAATCCTCTTAATCCTAAAATCCTTAAATCCTCGTTTCGAAAACTATATCTGCGTAAACTATTTTCGGTGACTTCGGTGGCCTCGGTGGCTAAATATTCTTCTAAAATCCTTGTTTCTTAAATCTAATCCTAAAATCCTCGTTTCTAAAATTAAATCTGCGTAAACTATTTTCGGTGACTTCGGTGGCCTCGGTGGCTAAATATTCTTCTAAAATCCTTGTTTCTAAAGCTTAAATCTGTCGTCCCGCTGGGACTTTTTTTAGGCATTCTTTTTATCACCGGGTTAAAAACCCGTCGTTAGTATGTATCGTTCCTAACGGAACTTCAAATTAAAAATCCTCTTAATCCTAAAATCCTTAAATCCTCGTTTCGAAAATCTAATCTGCGTAAACTATTTTCGGTGACTTCGGTGGCCTCGGTGGCTAAATATTCTTCTAAAATCCTTGTTTTATAAGCTCAAATCTGTCGTCCCGCTGGGACTTTTATTAGGCATTCTTTTTATCGCCGGGTTAAAAACCCGTCGTTAATATGTATCGTTCCTAACGGAACTTCAAATTAAAAATCCTCTAAATCCTAAAATCCTTAAATCCTCGTTTCGAAAATTTATTCCTAAAATCCTCGTTTCGAAAATCTAATCTGCGTGAACAATTGCAAACGGAACAGACTCAGGAGTGATCATTGAGGGAAAATATGATATAAGTAGTTGATATATAACAGAACCCCCGAGCTGTAGAAGTTCGGGGGTTCCAATTTGACTATTTACTTCCAAGCAAAGCTTGAATAGCAATGGCTGTGGAAGTTATTTCATCATAATCATTTTCTTGGTGCTGCTATATTTTCCGGCATTCATCTTGTAATAGTAAACACCGCTGGATACAGAGCGACCGTTATTATCGGTACCATTCCAAACAATGGTATGATTTCCGGGTTCCTGAATACCTTTAACCAAGGACTTAACCAGCTGTCCTTTAACATTATAGACATCAATGGTTACAGGTCCTGTCTCTTTAACACTATAGGAAATAGTGGTTTCAGGGTTGAAGGGATTGGGATAGTTGTTATGCAAAGCAGTGGCAACTACTGGAACTTCAGGATCATTAATATCTCCGCCGGTGACTGTTACATCGTCAATACATAAGAAGAAGGCATCGTTGGAAACACAGTTAATACCAATATAAAGAGGTCCAGGTTGGCTAATTTGATAGGTGTATTCAGTCCATTCCTCTGGAGCTTGAACATAGGTTGGACCACTAATGATGGTGAAATTGGCTGGATTGGTAGTAGAAGAAACACCTACTTTGAATCTTTCCAGTCCATACTGACTAGTGTAACTTCTTGCCCAGAATTTGATGGAATTGGGTTCATCAAATTGAGGGGTAATCATCCAGTCATTATTAGGAGGTGTGGTGGCATTAAAGCATGCTGCTAGTTTATTTCCTCCGTGTGCCACTAAACTTGTCATCGCAGGAGTTGTGGCAGTAGGATTGAAGATAATGAATGCCTGAGCAGTATAAATATTTTCCCAGGTATAACCTTGCACACCATAAGTTGCGATTTGATCAACATCAACCAATGTCCAAGGAGCAAAGGTTAGAGTGAAATCAGGATAGGTTTCAAATCCATCGCTGAATAAATCTGCAGTAGGAGGTAGCTGGAAGTTTACGGTAGTTGTCTGACCTGTAACTACAATGATTCCAGTTTGTGTAACTGACTGATAATTGGGATGACTGGCAGTTACACTGTGAGTTCCAGAAAGTATAGACATACTATATGCACCGCTGGCATTGGTTGTAGCAGTAACATCTCCGCAAGTAACGGTTGCACCTGAAATTGGCTGATTTTGCATATTGCGTACAATACCAGCAATAGTTCCAATTTCATGATACAAAGGCAATGGATTAGACAAAGTGGCAACTGAATAAGCTCCACCTGTGTAAACAGCTTTCACTGCCCACTTGTAAGTTCCATCCGGTAAAGAAGCCCAACCGTTATCAGCGTATGTCAGATTTGTTATAGGAGTGCTAGTTAAAATAGTCCAGGCACTTTCGTTAGTTTCCTGTCCTTGCAGTAAACGCCATACTTGATAACCAACTAGGACTCTATTTCCATTATAAGTAGGTACGGTAGCAGTTGGAGGAAGTGATCTTACAGTAGCATTGTGTTGAGTTTCATTATTATTATTTACCACTTCACGACTGATAGGACTTGTAGGATAAACGATTTTGGGAGCAGCTGTTGGTGCTTGAGAAGCAGCGAAAAGCTGTTCCGGGCTGAAGGTTATAACCTTGGAAGGTGAACCAATAACTACATCATCCACGAACCATACATACCACATTCCATCAGCGGAAGGCGGATCATCGGCATGCCAAGCAAGCTTAATCTGCTGTCCGGCATAAGCATTCAAATCTACAGAAATCGGAGTGGTATAATAGTTCCAACCACCGGTTTGGGCAGTAGCATCCCAAAGGACAGTCCAAGTATTACCATTATCGGTAGAGATCTTTATGTAATAGTGATCATTATTGGTGGAACCAAGATACACATAGCTCCAGAATTGTAAAACAGCACTGGAGGGGCAAGGGAATTGAGGTGTAATCAACCATTCATCCTGATGAGAATAATCCCACCACATTGCTGCTTGATAGGAACCTCCATGAGGAGGCACTGCTGGTGTAAGAGCTATAGTTCCAACTTGACACCAGGTTGGATAGACACCAGTTGTTCCAGCTGCACCTGTATTTGTAATAATTTGGCTCCAATCAGTAGGCGGGAAGGTTGTGCCTTCAAAGCCCTCTGTAATCCCTGTTGCGGTTCCAGGAGCTTCCCAAGTAATATTAGCAATGGCTCCATTATCAGTTGCATGAACATTTACAGGAGGTAAGGTAAGCTCGGTGAGCACGAAGTTTTGAGTAGTGGTTTGTAAACCTGTAATAACCACTCCAGCTTGTGAACCGGGTTGGTATCCAGGTTTTACACAAGTTACAGTATAGGTTCCAGCATAAACGCCAAAGCTGTAATGTCCAGTAGCATCGCTTTGACCAGAATATTCACCTGCAGTGATAGTGGCACCTTGAATAGGAACACTGGTTCCAAATTCGGTAACTGTTCCAGTTAAGGTTCCCATCATACCTTTGTGAATTTCATTTGAGAAAGCGGCATTGGAGAATACATTATTTGTATAAACAGCTTTCACGGCGAATTTATAAACGCCGGAAGGCAAAGGTTGCCAAGCATTATCTACATAAGTTGTAGGAGTTATATTACTGGTGGTAAGAGTTGTCCAGTTAGCTTCATTACCTTGATCAGCGGCTAAGAGACGATATACTCTGTAACCAAGCAAAACACGGTTGTTATTTCTGCTTCCTTGGGCGTCTTTCACTAAGAAAGAGTTATCTACGACAGTAAGTGCTGGAGCTTCAGAAGGAGCTGAAAATCCAACATAACCTTGAATATTCCAGTTGTAGTTCAAATCAGGATTCTGGGCAATAAGAGTGGTCCAAGAACCACCAAAATACATCATATTGCCGAAACCATCAACAGCAGGTCCAGCATCGCATCCGGCAGGATATCCACCAGTAACAACATTACGATATCCAAACCAGAGTTCTTCATTACCTGTAACAGTTACGGGGTTATCCAATTCAACAGTATTATAAGTATCAAGTACGGGTGTAAAGCCTTGGTCTACAACCATATTGGCTGGTTGAGTAGCAGTTCCTCCAGTCCAAACGCGAACAGAGAAAGTTCCTGCTTGAGCAGGCCATACTTTTAATGTATATAAGCTCATTCCGGCATAATCAGAAAGTGCTGATGCAGGATATCGAATGTATACATCAAAGTCATTAGCACCACCAGTACCTATGCTATCGTTATTTTCACCATTGTCATAATGTAGCCATTCACCAACAGCTGCAGGATTGGGCGCTTGCCAGGTAACTGTAACATTACTGAAATTAGCAGCTTCTTCAGCAACTACTCCATAAGGAGGAAACGCCAATTCGTTAACCGTAATATCACCCATATTCACATTTGTTGTTCCAACTACAACCTGACCCGTTGCAGGTTGATAACCAGTAGCAGTAGCAACATAGTTATAGGTCTGATTGGCAAAAACATTAGGAATAGTGAAGTTACCGGTAGCATTGGTTGTTGCCTCATAAGGTTCATAACCACTTAAAGCAATTGTAGCACCAGCCAAACCAACTGTGGGCTGATCGCTACCCACAATACGTCCACTTACTGTAACTTGTGGTAGCAGAGTAAGCTCAAAGTTCTGGGTTGTGGTCTGATCTTCTACAATTGTTACTGTATGGGTTACTTCATTATAACCGTGTTTTGTAGCCATCACTTGTTGGGTTCCAATCGGAACATAGGGGAAGTTATATGAACCATCAGCAGTAGAAAGAGTATTAAAAACAGTTCCTACAACCGTAACTGAAGCACCTTCTAATGGAGCTCCACTGGAACTTACAACTCCAGTAAGAGAACCCATATCCGAAATGGTCATAAACAATCTGGCATTTGCTCTATTGGTAGAAGTGCTTCCGGTAGTTGCCGCGGAAGCAGGTTGTGTATCACTCTGGAACCGTAAGCAGCTGGGGTAACTAGTAGGAGTGTAAGGAACAGAAGCATTTTCCGTCCAGTCACCGGTAATCAAATCCGTGCAGATATCAATTAAGAGATTGGAAGCACCATTCCAGAAGAAGGGAGTAGTGAAAGTATGAATATTCCAGCCGGCTGTAGGTAAGTAACTGGCACTATTCCAAACAGTAGTATATTCCCCTATCTCAAAAGTAGTGGTCAGTTGGGTCTGGTCTGTATGCTTTACTTTAATAGTATAGTTCGGCATAGGAGAACAGTTATTCACTGAAGTAACATTGAATGCCAAAGCAGTAATCAAACCAGGTGCTCCACCAGCTGCGTAGATATCATCAGCTTTGTATAAATATTGCTGACGGAAGTTCTTATAGAAAGTTCCATAAGGTGTGGGAGTACCGGTAGTGCTATTTGTGGCAGTTCCCTGACCGATTTGCACTACAGTAAGTCCTGCTTCCATTACTTGCACAGTAAGGTTTCCTGTTTGGTTATTGGTAGCAATTTCGTCACCCGCAAGTTCAACTACACCATATAAATAGGTAGTTCCAACAGCAGTAGGAGTCCAACTAAGGTTGAAAGTAGCGGTCTGCAACGAAGCAATTGAGGTTCCGGGAACACTGGTAATTAGCACGCCACCTTCTTTCATCAGTTTTACGGTGTAGTCGGTTTGAGTGGCAGTTCCATTATTTTTAACCGTAATTGCATAGTTTGTGGGAGAATTTACCGATGGAGTTGCACTTCCGGTAATAGTAAGACAAGCCAAGTCATTCACAATCTGCTGCCCAGTATAAAAGATTGTAGTTTTGGGAACCTGACCAACAGGAGTAGTTCCCGCAGGAGGAGCAGCAGGATCGTAAGGTGGGCTATCACTTTGAACTTTTAAAGTGCGGTTGGTGCCAATAGTTAAGCCGTAAAAATAGTCAGAGGAGGAATAATATTGCGTGTCCATTGGACGCTGTACCATCATTACCAAGTTTCCAGGAGTATGCATATAGGGTGTTTGCAAGGGTATAGTAATAGTGTTTTCTCCTGAAGGGTAATTGATATTACCGTCAAACACTAAAGTAAGCTGTGTAGAAGGAATCCAACCACCACTTAAATCCTGCACATTAGTTGAGCCCAACCAAATCTTGGTAGCTCCGTTGGCAGGAGAATCAAAAAAGTTATTGTAAAAAGCCAGAGAAGTGATAGTTCCGCTTACAAAGCCAAGTTCATCGGACATATAAATAGTCTCAGAAAGTGAGTTCTTCCAGTAGAAATCTATCGGGATACGCATTGTCTCTGTGCCATCGGCAATTGTAACTGCCTGCACACCAGCCGGCTGAACAGCAACGGATAAAGTAGGGCTTTGATTGTTGGAAGCTATTTCATCATTGGCTAAAATAACTTTCCCATAAAGGTTCGTAGGGCCTGCAACAGCGGGTGTCCAGTTAAAAGTGTAAGTAAGAGTCTGAGCTTCATTAATAGGCAAGCCAGGAAGAGAAGCAATCTCTACATCTCCTGTTTGCATCATCTTAACGGTGTAGTCGGTTTGTGCATTCTGACCATTATTTTTAACGGTTACAACATACTGATAAGATTGACCAACGCTGGGAGTAGTATTTCCCGTAATGCTTAAGCAAGCCAAGTCATTACCAATTCCTTGCCCAGTGTAGAAGAAAGTGGTTTTGGGAAATTTACCGCTGGGAATTGTTCCCGTCGGGGGAGCGGCAGGATCATAGTCAACACTGTCACTGTAAAGATTCAGCGCGCGGTTTGTCCCTATGGTTTGACAGGCAAAAAGATCGGATGAGGAATGGTATTGATCTTCCATAACCCGTTCTACCATCATCACTAAAACTCCACCACTATATTGGAAGGGGGTAGTGAAAGTAATGTTAATTGTGTTAGACCCTGAAGGAAAATCCACATTGCCTGTGAATACCTGTGTAAGCTGAGTGGAAGGTATCCAACCCTCGCTCAAATCTGTTTGGGTAGTTATACCCAGCCAAATATTGATAGGCATACCTGGAAGATTAGATGAGAAGTTGTTATAAAAAGCAACTCCTGTAATACTTCCATTAACAATTAACAGCTCGTCCTGGAAGTATAAGCATTCAAAAAGTGAATTTTGGTAAAACATATCAACCGGGATACGACCTGTTTGGTCTCCTGCGCCAATGGTTACTTCACTGGCATTCAGCATAGGAACCATTAAGCTCAGAATGAATATCATCACGAGGAGTAATGATAGTCGTTTCATAATTATCTCCTTTCCCATTTTTTTTGTTTTGGGGTTATTTTTTTTGTTCAGTTCCGGAATTACAGAATTTATCCTGCCCTCGGAAACTGTTCCTTTAATTTTACTTCAGACATTATCTTCCCGCGTGTTTAGGTATAGCAGTAAAGCACACACTATAAGCATAAAAATATATAATTCATTTTGAATACACTGATAATATAATTCAAGAATTCTGTCAAGCAAGTTTTTTAAGATTTGGAGTTTTAGGACATATATATTCTTGCTTTGGGACTTTTTTCTTGCCACAAAAACAAGATAAAAAAAAATGGCAGAACAAAATAGATATAGAAAGGAGGTTCATTATGATCCAGGTTTTTGAGATAAGCGGTCAGCGTTTTGTTCCTGCCTTAACTATGGAGGAAGCATTTTGGATACATTTGGAGAATCCTTCTCCGGCAGAAATTGAGCAAATAGTTAAGAAATACAATTTGGAAGAGGATTTTATAACCGATCTTCAGGATGCTGATGAAAATGCTCGTGTAGAATGGGATGAGGGAGCACTTTTAACAATTTTACGAGTGCCTATATATTATAAGCATCGTTCTGCCAAGATCTCTTTTGCCACGGCACCCATGGGAATAATTTCCACCGAAGATAAGATGATAACTGTTTCTTTTTACGATAATGAGATCTTAACTCAATATCTGGAAGGAAAGCACCGTCCTTTCAATATCACGCAGCAGAGTTTTTTGCTGAATATAAACTTGCGGACGGCAATCTATTTTTTGAAATTTCTAAAAGAAATCAACCGCCGCAACAATTTAATTGAGGATGAGCTGCATCAGTCAATGCGGAATAAAGAGCTTATCCGTTTACTGCGTATGGAAAAATCACTTGTCTATTTTAATACTTCCTTAAAATCCAACGAGATTATTTTAGAGCGTTTACAAAGAACCCGCTGGTTATTGAATGATCCTGATGCTGAGGATATGATTGAGGATGTAATCATTGAAAACAAGCAGGCAATAGAAATGGCAAATATTTACAGCAGCATTTTAAGTGGAATGATGGATGCTTTTGCCTCTATCATTTCTAATAATTTGAATGTAGTGATGAAGTTTTTAACCTCTATAACCATCATTATTTCAGTGCCGACACTTATTGTAAGTATTTACGGAATGAATGTGCCTTTACCTTTTCAGGAAAGCAACTTTGCTTTTGCAGTGATAATGGGAATTTCAATTTTAATATCACTTATTTTAGTGTTTGTTTTCATTCACAAGAAATACTTTTAGTCATTTAAAAAAGGAGTCCAACTTGTTTTACTTAAATGTTATAGATACCTTTTCCGCAGCTCATTTACTGAAGGATTATAAAGGCCCCTGTAGTAAATTGCATGGTCATAACTGGAAAGTTAGAGTTTGCGTGAAAGCAAAAGAGCAGGATGAAATCGGAATGGCAATGGATTTCGGTTTTCTCAAAGCTATCCTCTCTAACATTATATCCAACCTGGATCATTCTTATTTAAATGAAGTTGTTCCATTTACAGAAACCAATCCTACTTCCGAGAACCTGGCAAAATACATCTATGAATGTATGGAAAAGGAATTAATAGATAAGCCAGTAGCCATCTCTGAAGTAGAGGTTTATGAATCCGAAAAAAGCAGTGTGATTTACAATAATGATCAGATTTGTTGAGTCCTTTTTCGTTAAAAGTGCTGTAGAACCAAGTGATTATCCTGCTTCTGCCTATCCGGAATTTGCTTTTGCCGGTAGAAGTAATGTCGGTAAATCCACCCTTATCAATTTATTAACTAATCATAAAGGACTTGCCAAGACCTCTTCTACTCCGGGCAAAACACGCCTGCTGAATTTCTTTTTAATTCGCTATAAGATTGATGAAGATGGCAGCTCCGGTTTTTTGCAATTTACTGATTTACCGGGTTACGGCTTTGCGGAAGTTAGCCAGGCAGAACAGGAAAAATGGCGACGGATGATTAATAAATATTTTGAACAGCGTCAGCAATTGCGTTCTATAATCGTTATTGTAGATATTCGTCATCCGGCAGACAGCAAAGATATTATGCTTATGGAAATGTTGCGCCTAAGAGGTATTGACTATTGTATCGCAGCTACCAAAGCAGATAAAATTCCCAAAACTAAAATAGCCAAGACGGTTAAAGACCTGGCAAAGGGTTTGGGCTTGAAGGAAGAGCCAATTTTTCCTATTTCAGCACTTAAAAATACAGGTCTGGAACCACTGTTCAAATGGTTTCAGGTTAAACTTAGCCAAGATGCAACCAGATAACAAGTTTGATCTCATTGTTGTAGGTGCAGGTCATTCCGGAATTGAAGCTGCTTTGGCAGCAGCTAAAAGAGGGTTGAAAGTTGCTCTCTTCACAATTAAAATTGAAGCAATAGGTAGAATGAGCTGTAATCCTTCTATCGGGGGTCCTGCCAAAGGTCATTTAGCCAGAGAAATTGATGCCTTAGGTGGAGAAATAGCCAAAAGTGCAGACCTTTCCGGAATTCATTTTCGGATGCTGAATAGAAGTAAAGGTCCCGCTGTCTGGGCTCCACGTTCTCAAAATGACCGTCAAAAATACCATCTGCTGATGAGGGAAGCAGTAGAAAAACAGGAAAATATCCATTTAATAGAAGCAATCATAGAAGAAATTATAGTAGAAAATGGCTGCGTTAAAGGAGTAATCAGCCAAATCGGACAGGGCTATTATGCGCCTAGCGTTATTTTGGCAACCGGCACCTTTTTGCAGGGAAAAATCCATATCGGTAAAATTAGTTATGCTGGAGGAAGGAGTGGAGAACCATCTGCCGAAGAGCTTTCCCGTTCTTTATCTGCTTGGGGATTAAAAGTTCGCAGATTCAAAACAGGAACTCCTCCGCGAGTGGATTTACGCTCTTTAGATTTTAACAAATTGGAAGAGCAAAAAGGGGATGAAAATCCTCAGGGTTTTTCTTTTTACCGGGATATAGAACTGAAGAATCTTGTTTCCTGTTATATCACCCACACTACAGAAGAAACGCAGCAAATTATTCGCGCCAATTTAACTGAATCTGCTCTTTATTCCGGAATTATTAAAGGCATAGGACCCCGTTACTGTCCTTCTATTGAGGATAAAATTGTGAAATTTCCCCAAAGGGGAAGTCATCATATTTTTATTGAACCGGAAGGACTGAATACTTTTGAGGGTTATGTAAATGGTATTTCTACTTCGCTTCCGGCTGCAATTCAGGAAAAAATTGTGCACAGTATTCCGGGTTTGGAAGAAGCGCGTATTTTACGCTATGCTTATGCTATAGAGTATGATTTTGTTGATCCGGAAGAAATAGATAGCTCTCTGGAAAGTAAGAAAATAAAGGGTTTATATCTGGCAGGACAGATAAACGGCACTTCCGGTTATGAAGAAGCAGCAGCACAAGGTCTTTTAGCAGGTATAAATGCTTCTTTAGCTTTGGAACATAAAGAGCCCCTTATTCTAAAACGCAGTGATGCCTACATCGGTGTTTTAATTGATGATCTTGTAACCCGCGGCACCAATGAACCCTATAGAATGTTTACTTCGCGTGCAGAATACCGTTTACTTTTGCGTCAGGATAATGCCGATGAGCGTTTAATGCCTGTTGGATACAAACTTGGTTTAGTAGAAGAAAGCAGGTGGCAGAGGTTTTTGCATACGCAGGAAATTTTACAGCGGGAACTGGAATACTTGAAACAGCATAATTGCCTTGCAAAAGGAGAAATAAAAGAACCCGTCCGGTTTGCTCAATTACTGAAAAGGCCTGAAATATCTATTAGTGATCTGCAAAATTACGGTTATCAAATTCCGGCGGATGTTAATAAAGATGTCCAAAATCGTCTGGAACTGGAAATTAAATATTCCGGCTATTTAACCCGGATGGAAGAAGAAATGCAAAAGTTCCAAACAGCTGAAACAATTGCTATACCTGAAGAAATGGATTATTTCAGCATTCCTTCTCTGGCCTATGAAGCCCGCGAAAAACTAAGTAAAATCCGCCCTAAAAATATAGGACAAGCAATGCGCATTCCAGGAATAAATTACAGTGATAGCGTTGCCTTAATGATTTGGCTGCGCAAAAATACCAAAAGAGAAGCAAAATGAATATTATTGCCTTAATTCCAGCTCGTTATAATTCCACCCGTTTTCCCGGGAAACCTTTAGTAATGTTGAAAGGGAAACCGATTATTCAACAGGTATATGAACGCGTGCAAAATTCCGGTTTGTTTTCTACTGTATGTGTAGCAACTGATAATATTTCTATTTTAGAAACAGTTAAGTCCTTCGGAGGGAGAGCTGTATTAACCAAAGAAAATCACCCCAGCGGTTCAGATCGTATAGCTGAAGCATTACAATATTTTCCCCAGGCAGAATTAGTTATAAATGTTCAGGGAGATGAACCCCTTATTGATAAGGAAACATTACAACAGCTTATTTCTGCTTTTCAGGATAGCCAGGTATTGATGGCAAGTTTAATGACCGTTATTGAAGACCGGGAAATGATATACAATCCCAACATTGTAAAAGTTGTAACTGATAAGCAAAATTATGCTTTGTATTTTTCCCGTTCAGTTATTCCTTTTAATCGGGACAGTCAAATAGATATTCAATATTATCGTCACATCGGAGTTTATGCCTATTTACCGGAATGTTTGCAGCATTTTGTATCTTTGTCACCCTCTATCTTAGAGAGGATAGAAAAACTGGAACAGCTTAGAGCTCTGGAAAATGGGATTCCGATTAAAATGATTGAAACCGGCTATCAGGGCATCGGAATTGATACACCGCAAGACCTGAAAATAATAGAAAAACTGATTTCATCTAGCTAAAAGGGGATATTATGACCAGATATACAAGAAACTTGCTTTGTCTTATCTTTATATCCGCAGCTGTTTTTGGTTATGCAGTTCCTGTAACCATTTTGCATACGAATGACACTCATGGCGCTTATTTACCTCAAAATTCAAGGTATGGCAAAATTGGTGGTTATGCTGCTCTGGAATATTATTTGAATGCCGAAAGAGAAAAAACACCTGTATCGCTCTATTTGGACGCTGGAGATCAACAAACCGGCAGCATTTTTTCCTCCCTTTCTTACGCTGATGCCATTGGCGGAGCTGTTATCAAGGTCTTTAATTATCTTCATCTGGATGCCGCAACTTACGGCAATCACGAGTTTGATTATGCGCAAGAAAACACAATCAAACTTAGGGAACTGGCAAATTATCCTTTTATCACCTCTAATATTCTGGATGAAAAAAATCAGCCCTTCGGCAATATGCCTTATCAAATATTTTCTTTAGATTCCTTGAAAATTGGCATTATGGGTTTAACTTTAACCGAACTGCCGCAAAAAGTGAAAAGGGAAAATATTACCGGTTTAACCATTTTGCCCTATAAAGAGGCAATAGATAATTATATTGAAGAAGTAGACAAACAAAGCGATCTGATAATTCTGCTTACTCATAATGGCTTGGAAGCAGATTCACTACTGGCAACCTTTTTGGATAACCGGATAGATTTAATTATTGGAGGTCATTCTCATACCGTTATTTCTGAGCCCTTTAAGGTGAATGGAATTTATATTGCCTCTACCGGAAGTTATTTAAATTATTTGGGAGCCATCAATATAGAGGTTCAAAACGACCGTATTTTTTCTTATCATAGTAAGCTAATTCCACTAATTGCACCGGAAAATTTACCCCCAACTCCCTTAAACCAATTTGTAAAAGCAATAGCAGACAGCATAGATAAAGAAACAGGAAAAGTTATTGCCCATATACCAGTGGACTGGATTCCGGATAAATTCAAGGAAACTGCCGTCTCCAAATGGTCTGCTGAAGCATTAAAACAGGAATATTATGAAACCTATAAACCCGATTTGGCAATTATCAATAACGGGGGTATCAGAAAAGCTGTTCCAGCAGGACCTGTTACCCTGAAAGATATGTATGAATTATTTCCTTTCAATAACTACATAGTTCTATTTTCCTGTTATGGAAGAGATTTATTGGCTATGGAAGCCCTGAATAAAGAAATCGCCAAAAATAAACCCTACGATATTGTCCAAACAAGCTCTACAGAGTGGAAAAAGAAAAAACGATTTTGGGGTTTGCTAAAACCCAAAGAAGTTTATTATATTAATGGAAAACCGGTTAACCCAAATAAAATATATCGGGTTGTCAGCATTGACTATATTTTGGGGCAGTGGGATAAATACTTGAATTTTAAGCCCTTTGATGTGCAGGAAACGGGAGACCTCTTTCCCGAAGTGATGATTAGGCAAATAAAAGAGCCACGTTGAAAAAGGTTTAATTCCGGAGGGTTGACCTCCTGGTCAACCACCTCTTACGCTTTCTTTTTTTCCGGAGGGTTGACCTCCCGGTCAACCACCTCTTACGCTTTATTTCTTTACCGAATGGCAACCGGCAACGAAACACCAGTGCTACCACTAAACGACGAGGATATCGTTTTTCCGAAAAAAAAGCCCCTTAGGGCGACACAAAAATAGCGATGGGTGCGTAAGCCCCTCGGAAAAAGTAAACACAGAGTATTTTTTTCACTTTCCCGGTTCCCTAAAGCCCCTTAGGGCGACACATTGATAGCGATGGCGGCGTAAGCCCCTCGGAAAAAGTAAACACAGAGTATTTTTTTCACTTTCCCGGTTCCCTAAAGCCCCTTAGGGCGACACATTGATAGCGATGGCGGCGTAAGCCCCTCGGAAAAAGTAAACACAGAGTATTTTTTTCACTTTCCCGGTTCCCTAAAGCCCCTTAGGGCGACACAAAAATAGCGATGGGTGCGTAAGCCCCTCGTAGTTATAAAAAATAATATCAAGGAGAAAAAATGCCTGCATCTTTTTGTCATTTGGCTGTTCATATCGTGTTTTCTACCAAAAATCGTAAGACCTGGCTGAAAAAACCACTTGCAGAGGAAATGTATGCCTATATCTATGGTTTAATTATAAATTTAAAGGGCTTACCTCTTGCCATTGGTGGAATTGAAGACCATATCCATATTCTTTGCTTGGCTCCTAAAGAACTAAGTATGGTTGAATTTATGGCAAAGTTAAAAGCAAATTCCAGTAAATGGTTCAGGGAAAAGACCAAATTGGATTTTAATTGGCAGGATGGTTATGCTGCCTTTTCCGTCAGTAAATCAAATTTGGATGAGGTGAAAGATTATATTGAACATCAGGAAGATCATCATCATAATATCACAGCGGAAGAGGAATTTGATGCCCTTTTGAAAAAACATTGGAACCCGGATAAATTGAAGGAAAAACGATTAGTTTAATTGAATAACATTATTTTCCCGAGGGGCTTACGCCACCGTCGCTATTTTAGTGTCGCCCTAAGGGGCTTTTGGGCAGAGAGCTGAGGGCGAAGATATTTTTTTTCCGCATTTTACGAGGGGCTTACGCCACCGTCGCTATTTTAGTGTCGCCCTAAGGGGCTTTTGGGCAGAGAGCTGAGGGCGAAGATATTTTTTTTCCGCATTTTACGAGGGGCTTACGCCACCATCGCTATTATTGTGTCGCCCTAAGGGGCTTTCAGGATGCGGGAAAAGGATAAAAAATACTGTAGCTTACATTTTCCGAGGGGCTTACGCCACCATCGCTATTTTTGTGTCGCCCTTAGGGGCTTTCAGGTATCTCAACCTCCTAAACCTTATTTTTTCCTTTTAATTTTTGTTTTAACTCTAAACCGAGCTTCAGCTTTAACAGTATCGGACAATGAATAAATTTCCTGTTACCTCTACATCTCTTTGCAACCACAAAAAGGGTCGGTTTAGAGTCAAAACTCCACCACCGCAAAATTGTGAGTTAAAACAAAAGCAAGCCATTAGCAAACTGGATATCTCGTTCCCAAAGAAATCCCGGAATTCTTCCTATAACATTCCGATATGACTCCCGTATCGTTCCGGTATCGCTATATGGGAACGATACGGGAATCTCATTCGCAGTATAGGACAAACGAGAAGGAACTGATAAACAAATATCTTGGGGATGAATGCTGCGGATAGCTGTTGGTTTTGACTCTAAACCGATTCTTTTTGTGTTTGAAACTATCTGCAGAAGCAACAGGAAATTTATCCTTTGTCCAATACTGTCAAAGCTGAAGCTCGGTTTAGAGTTAAAACAAAAATTCCATCCCGAAACCACCATTTCTGAACAATTCCAACCCAATCCTGTAAATGTGAAAAAGGTCATTCTCACCAGATTGTGAAATTTGAGGGGTTGGTATGGATAGGTTGCCAGTGTGCAGGATTCTTGTTTTAACTCACAATTTTCAGGTTTGGAGAACAGTTAAAAAGCGGTTGCCATTGTTTACAGTTTGTGGGTTGTGGTTTCTGTGATAGCATTGGCAAAATTGTAAGTCAAAACAAGCAGTTTGTTTTGACTCTAAACCGATTCTTTTTGTGTTTGAAACTATCTGCAGAAGCAACAGGAAATTTATTCATTGTCCGATACTGTCAAAGCTGAAGCTCGGTTTAGAGTTAAAACAAAAATTTAGGTGAAAATTGTAAGTTAAAACTTCGCTTCTTCATTCAGGCAATAACTCTACATTTAATATCCCGCTTTGTAACAAAGGCATCCTTGCAATAATCTGATTACTTTTAATAAACCAGGCACCTCCACAGTATCTTATCTCCTCTTTTGCATTTTCCTCAATGCAATTGCAAACAATAACTGGTTTACCAAGTTTTTGATATTCATTCAGATAGAAGGGAAATTCTTCTTCATCCCAATTTTTCTGATAGTCATTTATACAGGGAAAACTCCTTGCCAATATATGGAAATAAAAATCAGGATTTGCCCGGATAAGCTGATTAAGTATCTCCGGTTCAAACAAATCCCCGCAGATTAAAATACCGATTTTTCCGTAAACAGTATCTGCAAATCCGGGTTTAACTCCGCAGGAATAATCGTTTGCAGTAACTTCAGAAGGCAGCCACCCCTTGGATATTCTCTGATAATGAACAGCAATATGCCCAAATTTATCAAAAAGCACAAAGCTGTCATAGATGCAACATTTTTCTTTTTCCAAAAAGCCAAAACCAATTCCTATAGCGTGTTGCTTCGCTTTTTGCTGTAAGGATTTTATTTCCGGAGAATTTATTGCAAGGCAATTTTGAATGTCCTGGGAGTATATACCTGTTATGTTCAAACCCCCTAAACTGGCTTCAGGAAAAATAATCAGGTCGTTTTTTTGGGCGCTTGCTATGTTTATATACTTATGCATTTCAGCAAGTGCCTGGTCAATATTTTCAATGACCGGAAAGATACAAGCGGATATTTTCATAATTCCAGGTTGATAGTAACAGGACCTTCATTTACCAGTTCTATTTGCATATTGGCAGCAAAGATACCTGTTTGGACAGTTATCTTTTCCTTTTTCAGCAATTGAAGGAATTCCTCATAGAGCTCTTTTGCTTTTTCCGGAGGGGCAGATTGGGTAAAATCAGGTCTGCGTCCCCTTTTACAATTGGCATAGAGGGTAAATTGAGAAATAACCAAAACCGAGCCCTGAATATCTTTAACGCTGTTATTCATTTTGCCGTTTTCATCATTAAAAATACGCAGTTCCAAACATTTCCGCACTGCATAATGCAAAATCTCAAAGGTATCGGAAGCAGCAAAGCCGACAAAAATTAAAAGACCGTTCTCTATTTTGCCGACAATTTCATTATCTACACGGCAAATTGCTTTGCTAACTCTTTGCAGGGTAATACGCATCAGTCAATCTTAAAACCATGCACTTCAAAGCAGCCGGTATCGTCTATCCAAATAGACCCTTCTTTAAAAGGAGGAATATAAATTCCGAGGCGTCCAAAGCGGGCACCTGGTTTAATAAAACCGGCACTGATGGTAGTGCGTTCCCAGTCCTCATTTAATTTGGCTTTTACTTTGAAACGATTAACGATTTTGCCGTTTTCTTTAAAAACAATAAAGCGTAATTGCGGTCGTGGCGGATTAGGGGAATTCGTTTTGAAATAACATCTTAAGTAATAACCACCATAGCGACGGACATTAAATGGAGAGCTCAAAATTAAAACTGCTTTATCGGAAGCATCAATCCGAAGCGAGGTTTTCCCTTCCAAAGCTACATCCGGATCAATAATAACCGGGCTTTCAGTAATACTTTGAGGGCTTATCATTAACATCCAACCCTTCAATGCTTCTTCGGCAATTGTGGAAAAGGGACTGAAACTGTTATTCTGAATCAGGTTGGGGCTATCTTTCACATCCCGTTCTGTGAAACTAAGCGTAGTAACCGTTGCACAGGAACCGATGAAAATTAACAACAGGACCAGTAAACAAGGACCACCTAAGCGTTTAATCATTTAATAAAACCTCTTTCATTCAAATATTTAAGCACAACTCCCACGGCGATGGAATTTATCAATAAATTGGAGCCACCATAACTGATAAACGGCAACGGAATTCCCGTGGCTGGAACTAAACCGATATTCATTCCAATATTAATGAAGGTCTGAAACATAAGATAAGCCAAAATGCCTGCCGTGGCAACTTTTCTTTCGCGCACCTTTAATTCCCCTATATTATGGATGAGACGCAAGAAAAATGCTATAAACAACAATAACAAAAACATACAACCGACAAAACCGAATTCTTCTCCTAACACCGAAAAAATAAAATCGGTGCGGTGCTCCGGTAAAAAATTCATATTCTTTTGCGTTCCTTTCAACCAACCCTTGCCAAAAACGGAGCCACTGCCAATCGCTATTTTTGCCTGAATAATTTGATAACCGGCTCCTAAGGGATCCCGCGTAGGATCCATAAAAGTTAAAATCCTATTCTGCTGATAGTCCTTCAGCCCCATCCAAAAAACAGGTGTGATTAACGCTATAAAAACATTGATGATGCCGGAAACCGTGATTGCTACCCAGGAAAGATGAGCTTTCAACAATAAAATAACTAAAATCAATATCCAAATTGGAATAGCAGGAAACCAGACAGAACTTATTATACTTACGATAGGACTGATGCACAGTAAAATATAAAATAAGGGAACTTCTGCAGCTATCAACATTGCAATCAGCGCTGCCCAAAAAACAAGGGTAGTGCCAAAATCAGGTTCCAGCATAATTAACAGCACCGGCAAAAGAGTTAATAAAAAACCATAGAGTATTTGCCGATATTCATTCAAATTCTCTTTGGAAATTATTCTGGCGACCATTAAAATAGTTAGCAGCTTAGCGCTTTCCGAGGGCTGATAATTGATGCCTCCTAAAGGAAACCATCGGTGAGCTCCGTTCACTGCAGGGGTAAAAAACACTAAGCTTAATGCCAGGATATTAAGAATATACAGCGGAACAACAAGCAAATCAAAAACAGGCATAGGAAGGCGTAACAGCAATGCAATTACTCCCAAAGCCAGGAAAGCAAAAAGGATTTGTTTCCACCAGCTGTTTTGCAGATGTATCTGCTTGCCGATAACGGTTGTAGAAGCACTGAAAATTACTATGCAACCAACAATAATCAGTAGCAGAAAAAGGGCAAAGAGCACAAAATCAAACTTCTTCCGGTTAATGAACATTGTTCTCTTCCATAGCTTGGTTTGCGGAAGGGTCAATTTCAGTTTCGGCAGGGGAAATATCCTCTTCCTTAGTGTCCTGTTCCGGTTCTTCCGTTTCAATTCCTTCGGCAGTTTTAAATTGAGGAGGTAAGGGTGTTACCTGCTTGATAGTTTCCAGATTGCCCAGATAATAGTTAAATATTTTTGCTGTTAACGGAGCTGCCATTGCTCCACCCCCGCCTGCATTTTCCAAAAAAACCGTAACTGCTATTTCCGGTTTATCCTTCACCAAATATCCGCAAAACCAGGCATGGGTTTTTCTGCCCATCACATTTTCTGCGGAGCCGGTTTTTCCGTAAATCTTGGCTCCGTTAATTCTGGCATTAGCTCCTGTTCCGCCAGGGGCATTAACTACAGACCATAAACCCTGTTGAATCGTTCTCAGGGTTTGCATTTGCATCGGTAATCTTTTTTTAACTAAAGGCATAACCTGTTCCCGGGTAAGACGCCCTCTACCTGCAGTTTGTTTTAATAAATGAGGTTGAATCCATAAACCGTTATTGGCAATTGCAGCATAGAAAGCATTAATCTGCAGGGGAGTTGTTAAAACTTCACCCTGACCAATTGCCAGGTTAACTTTATGCCCTATAACACCTTCCTGCTTGCCAAAGGTCTTTTTATACCAACTCGTAGTAGGGAAAAAACCCTGCCTTTCATTGGGCAAATCAATCCCTGTTCTTCCATACAAATGTGATTCGCCTACATAGTTATGAAAATCTTCCATATTTATCTTCAGGGAAAGGTCATAAAAATAGGTATCACAGGAAAGCCGTAAAGCGTCAATAACATTATTGCTACCGTGCCCTCCACTATACCAGCAACGGAAAAAACGATTGCCAACCTTTAATCCTCCGGAACAAAAAGCCAAACGCGTTTCCGGAGTAACCAAACCCCTGTCCAAACCGATTCCTGCGGTTACAGGTTTAAAGACAGAACCTGGAGGATAGGTGCCGTAAATAATCCTATCCATCATTGGCTTTTCTTCCCGATTCAAATATTCCCAGGTTTCGGGCGAGATTTTTTGCATAAAGAGGTTGGGATCGTAATCCGGCTTGCTTACATAGGCAAGAATGCCGCCACTACGCACATCGCTAACAACAATTGCTCCCTTCATCCCTTCCGGAAAAATGCCGGAAACAAATTCCTGCAAATCGTTATCTATAGTTAAAATAAGGGAAAGTCCGTTTAAGGGTTCAATATTTCCCCCTTCTTCAAAAAGCTGCAAACTCCTGCCTTTAACATCTACCTGCACAATTTCCCTGCCGTCTTTTCCTCTTAAAAGAACTTCATAATAGCGTTCCAGACCCGTTTTCCCGATATAGCTATTGAGGGAATAATCCTCTTTTTGATAAAGCCCATATTCCTTCTCGTTAATCCTTCCCACATAACCGGTAAAATGATTAGGATATAGATAATTGCGAGTAGAACCAATGCGGAAGGAAAGCTCCGGAAAGTAATTCAGTTCTTCACTTAAAGTAAGCACCGTCTCGTAAGGAATATTATCTGCCAGCAATATTTCTTCGTAGGTTTTAAACCGCTGCTTGATAACGAGTTCTTTCAAGTCCTTGTCCGCAATGCCGAAATTGCGTTGCAGGAATTGGCTTAAGGCATTTAAATCCTTTATTTTTCCGCTTGTTAAATAGAGATTTTGGGAGGGCACATTTTGCACAATAGGTCTGTATTTATGGTCGTAAATCTCTCCTCTGGTAGCCGTTATTCTCCTAATCCTGATAAAGTTGCTTTCGGCAATGCGTTGATATTTTGCTCCTTCCACAACCTGCAAGCGGAAAAGAGACCCTGCCAAAAAAAGAAAGAGGATTGCCAGAACAAGAGAAAAGGTAATAGTAGTTTGGTTTTTAATCATTGCTAATGCTTAACCGGACTTTGCTTAAAAGTTGCAAACCCCAAAAAACAACTATGGACAGCAGAACATTATAGCCAAATCCAAACAGCGATTTTGCTAAGAGCGGACTGGCAAAACTGAAAGTTACTCCGTAAACAAGCAATTGAATGAGGGAAAACAGCAAATTGATAATTGCAATTGTAAGCATTTTGGCTACAACACTTTCTACTTCAAAGGGCTTGCGAAATTCGTTAATCGCTAATGCCAGCAAACAAAACACAAAAGCATAAAAGCCAAAAGTCATCGGATTTACCGTATCCAACATCAGTCCTATTAAAAAAACCAAAACTAAAGCCAGGTCTCGGGGACGAGTCCACACAATATAAATCAGCCAGGGAATAAGAATATTGGGAATAACGCTCCAGATTGCTAAAGCAGGCATCACCAGAATTTGGAGATATAAAAACAACAAACCCAGAATAAAACTCCAAATTCCTTTCCCAATCATCAGTCAGTAACTCTCCGCACAATGCAAAAAGGGGTAAGCTCGTCTCCCTGACCCTGAGGATTATCTTTCATCACCGTTTCTATAAAGTGTTTGCTGACCCCCGGGCTTCCTCCAATCATCCAACAACCACCAATATCATTGATATCCATCACGGCAAATTCATAACCAAAGCGGGAATGCAATTCTGCACAAACTTTTTCGGGATGCAGCGGACCTTTGATAACTGTATCGGTATATGGAGGCACGGGAGAAGTAGTTGCGGCATCAATTAACGCTGCCTGCATTCCGGCCACTTTATAAAAGGCACCCTTCCGCTTAAGAAGTTTACCTGCTGCACCAATAAAAGCGGCAAACAGAATGCGCGGCACTCCTGTTTCTTCAATGGCACATTGCATACTGGTTGGAGCTCCTAAACCAATGCCATAAGGGACTTTGGCTACAAAATGACTAAGCAGTTTTGCCAGCGGCGTCACCTTAATTTCCGTAACGGGAATGGCACGACCCTGAGTAATAGCCAAAGGGCTTTCGCTGATAGTTAAAATATCTCCCGGTTGCATCAAAGGCAAAGCATAATTGCTAATTACTTCGCCAATGTCATCCTGCGGGGTTAGAATTCCGGTTTTAACGGGAATGCGGTCAAATTTTACACCCCCGATGGTAATAATTGGTTCCGTTTGTTTACTGTGACTCATTTTTTACTGCCTTTTTCAGGATAAAGATATGTTCCAGGTTTTCCACCAAAGTGAAGGGTGAGATATCCGCACTCACAAATAAGTTATCTTGCGATTCCCGAATGCGTTTTATGCTTCCTACTGGATAGGATTTTGGAAATAGACGCGAAAGATTGGAAGTTACAATTGTATCCCCAACGGCAATATCAGAACCAAGCTTAATTAAATTCATTGAAATGGTTCCACTAATGTCGGATTGTAAAATGCCCTGCACGGAGGTGCGGGAATCCATTACCGGCAATTGAAAACGGGGATTGGAAAAAGGCAGGACAATGGAATGATCTGCTGCCACCTGAATAATTTTGCCCACAATGCCATCTGCCGAAATTACAGGCGCATCCTGTTGAATGCCGGAACCGATACCTTTATCCACAATCAAATTCAGTTCCTGATACTGACCCGAAATACCAATAATTTCCGCTTGCACTATTTCCACCTCTCCAATATCCAAAGTAATGGCAAAAGCCCCGGTATATTGCTTCAATTTGTTTTGCAGCGACAGGTTTTCCAGCGTTGTTTCCGCCAATTTTTTGCTTAGGGAAAAGACCTCCTGCTTTAGTTCCTGTCTGGTTTCCACCGCTTTCAAAGACCTGGTAAAAGGTAAGAAAACCGTATTACTCATCCAGCCGGCTTTTTTAACGCGGCTTTCATTGCTGCCAATGAGCATAAAAAGCGAAAGGACTATCAGAATAAGGGGAACAAGGTTCTTCTTTAACATCTTCTATCCCTTTCCAAATAAGGTTTTTTTGGCTTAATAGCGTAGCGGAGGTTAATAAATCGGGCTTTAGTCCTCAATTCTTTTGATCAGCACTTGACGATAGCGGTCTATATCATCTAAAACCTTTCCGGCACCCTTAACTACACATTCTAAGGCATCGGGAACTACATGGACAGGTAAATCTACCGTTTTGCGTATCTTTTCATCCAGTCCTTTCAAAAGTGCTCCGCCCCCGGTTAAGAAAATTCCCCTTTCCGCAATATCGGCAGAAAGTTCGGGAGCAGTTCTTTCAAAGAGACGCTTAATGGCATCAATAATGGAAACCACTGTTTCCGAAATTGCCTCTCTAATCTCTTCTGAGGAAATCTTAATTGTTACCGGATAACCGGATACGATATCTCTTCCGCGCACATCCATCGTCAATTCCTGTTTCAAAGGATAGGCGCTGCCGATAGTAGTTTTAATTTTTTCTGCGGTCTGCACACCGACATGCAGATTGCTTTTTTTGCGTAGATAGTTGATAATATCGTTATCAATTTTATCTCCGCCCACGCGAATGGAATTGTGCACTACAATGTGAGATAAGGAAATAACGGCAATTTCACTTGTTCCGCCACCAATATCCATAATCATATTTCCACAAGCCAAATCAATGGGCAAATCGGCTCCAATAGCTGCAGCAATGGGCTCTGCAATAAGATGAACTTCACGCGAGCCGGCATGTAAGGCACTGTCCCGCACAGCTCTTTTTTCTACTTCCGTTATTCCTGAAGGAACACAAACAATTACTCTGGGACGCACTAAAAGGCGTTTTTTTTGTGCCCTTAAAATAAGATTGCGTAACATCAGTTCTGTCACTTGAAAATCGGCAATTACACCATCTTTCAAAGGTTTGATAACTCTTACCTCATCCGGATTTTTACCCAGCATAAGTTTTGCCGGATTACCTATAGCAATAATCTTTTTGTTGTCAGTTGAAACAGCAACTACGGAGGGCTCGTTGATAACAATTCCCCCGTTTTTCTTATAGACCAAAGTATTAGCTGTTCCCAAATCAATTGCAATGTCATTTGCCATCATTCCAAAAAAATCAAATATGGACATTAAAGACCTCTCTATTATCTGCTGGCAAGCAGGATGAATTTTAATAATAACAATTTTACTATCTTATACCTTGTTTTTTATTTAGATGGCTATGTCAAGTAAAAACGGTTTATTATCTCAAGCAGATTTCACAACTTATACAAATAAAACAGGTTTGGAATGAACTTGAGGGAAGGGATTTAGGTGCTTTTTTTACAAAGAGATTTATTTCTGATTTCCTGGTTACATTTATTTGCAATGTATAATTTGAGAACAGGAAATGATGTGGGCGTTATTTATTCGGGAAAAAGAATCTCCCTGCTTTAGCTTTCACTTTTCATTCTGCATTTTCTTTACTTTGTTCCAATAATTTTAGAATTCTTTCCCCATTTGCAATCGGTCTCATTCAAATAGATAGTTCCCCCTTTGTAGATTTGAATTTGGACATTATTGCCAATTTCAGCTTCACCGAGGATATTTAGTTTAGCTCCTTTTTTAACCTTTATTGTGCTGTTATCTTTAATAATCAATTTGCAGTCCGGTTTGGAGGTTACTTCTGCTTTTTTCTCTAAAGTAATTTCTCCCTGTAATACAGCCAGATGATTCATTTCTGTTTTATCTTTCACTTTTTTAGGCAGGGTTACACACATTTGCAATAAGCGACCGTCTCCAGGATCAATACTGATTTCCGGTGTATTGGAATCCGAATAAAACAATTCCTCAGAGAAAGGATCATAGAGAGCTACATATTTTCCCACAATATCTTTAGCGCTGTCATCAATAATGAACTTAACAGTTTGAGGGGGTGCTGGCAGAAAATAGTCATCCAATTTATCGGGAGGAACATTCAGTAAACTATCAGACCGGGTTGGGTTATTTACCATAGAAATATATTCCGTTCTGCGATTAACCAGCATAAAATAGGGGTAGTTACCTTCTGCTTTAAAAAGACCGCATTGCACATAACCATCGTAAAGATCAACATCATTCTGTACAAGTTTTTGAGGCAGAACTTCAATTGCCTTTACCATCACAGATTTCAGTTGCTCAGGATTTCTGTATCCGGTAGTTAGAATAGCATCTGCATCAATCCATTCCCGGGGTTCAATGTAATCAGTATAAACAATTATTTTTTGATTTGCTTCTTTTAAGCCCTCCCAACCGGGGCGCATTGTTAATTGACCGGAGGGAGAAACATCAATTGTAGAAAATTCCTGATAAGTAAGTTTTGTAGTTACCGGGTCTTTAATTCGGTTATGAATTTTGTAGGTAAGGATAGCATCAGCACCATAACATAGAGGTAAAAGCTGGAAACATTTCTGCATATATTTTGGAGGACGCAGTAAAGCCCAAAAACCATTTTCCGCATCATTATAAAACCATTCTCCGTAGGATTGGGGACAGGGCATATATTGAGCCCCTGTTTTCATACAGAGTTCTTTATAATATTTGTATTGATCAAGCATATCATAATCCAGGCGTTTTTGAACTCCTCTTCTTTCAGTGGGATTATTCCATTGCATCCAGCCCTTCAGAGGATAGATATCAAAGGCAATCAATTCGGGATCAACTATTCTGGAATACAAACCGATATGATCATACATCATATTGTTCGGTTTAATAACATATTTCCGGTGCAGAATAGAGCAAGTAAACAAGCCCGAACTTTGGGGAGCAATTTTCTTTATATCTTGGAAAATATCTTTTTCCAGGCGGCGGAAAGAGCTGAATTGACCCTGAGTTGGCTCGTCAGTTATATAAAAATATTTTATGTTATCATAACGCTCTGCCAGATTTTGCATTCTAGTTCTAACTGCTGCAATTAATTCCGTATCGGTTTTCTGGCGCTTATGCATTGTATCTTCAAATTCTACATAATCTATCTCCAAAATACCTTTCCCGTTCCAATAGACCTGAGGATTAAGATTACTCAAGAGGTATTTCCACGAAATATTTCCTTCCAGCAGGTTTGCATAATACAGGTTTTGGAGAGATATTTTAAGCACAATTTCCTTATGTTGCCAAACAGGATTGCCATCTTGATCTTTACTGATTAAGGGTAATTTATTATATTCATCTACAGTAAGATAAGAGAACATACCATATCTGGAATTAATGGCATTCAAGTGGGGAACCTGATGTTCTTTATTGTTTTTATCAAAACCGTTGAAGGAAAAGCGCAGTAATTCAGCATTGGGGTCTAAAGGAAGAGCGGAACATTTAAATGCTATAGTAATATATAAAGTATCATCCCCGGCAGGATTAGCTTTAATATCTCCTTTACTACCGTCACTCATTTCTCTTTGAATGAATCTGAATTCATTGCCTATGTTATAATTAGTGTAACCTTTTTCCTGCCAACGGAATTCCAGTTTGTTAAAAGCAAATCCTGGCTGTCCGGTTTTTAATTGTAAAAGGTATTTTCCGGAAGCAAGTTCATTAAAAACAGGAGTGCCTGTAGTTAATGAATTATTATAAAAATACATATCATCCAACAGATTTTCCTTAAAAGTGGAATCATATTCTGCTTCAAAACGCCAGTAATTAGCTATGGAAAATGCCTCGGAACCATATTCGGGATTTTTACTGCCCTCGGTAAATGCCATATCATATAACAAAACATCTATGCCACGTTGATCCATTGCCTTCAATAACTTGTCAGACCTTTGCGGAAAATCACCCGGAAGCAAAGTTATTACAGAAGAGTTATAATTTGCTGCTTGCATTGAATCAAGCAAAGCATAATAAAAATTGGGTATATTTTGATAGCATCTTAAAAGGGAATAATTTGCCAGTAAATACTTATCGGAATGCTTGCCGGATAATGAACCAAGCAGAAGAAACAACAGAGCAAAGATAATATATTTTATGCGTCGCATTTCAACCTCGCTAATAGTTTATTATTTATCTGTCTATCAAATACATACACATCTGTTATCACTTAGCAATTTTCCGAATATCTGTCAAGCAAATATTCTGCTTTTATTGTGTAATACAACATTTTTATAGGCAAGCCATAAATAATGATTATATCGTCCAGTGACAATAAAACAATTATGAGGAATACAATAGGACGACGAAAGTAATGTCTTGATACTTAGATATTAGAAAAAATTCAGCTAGCAATAGTTCCTTTACCTGATGGTTTCGTATTTCGTAGACATATAATAGACGCAGCTTTTTTTTTCGGGATGAAATTAAAAAGACAGAAGCTCTGCTCCGGTCATCATTTTGATTTATAAAATTACTTTGTGGACTTAGTTTAACTACCTGTTACCTAGTCAATTCTTTAACGACTCTTTAACGATTCTTTAACAATACCTTAACTTTGTTAAGGAATCGTTAAAGAAGTGTTAATGCCGCATAAAAGATTCAACTCGGCAGGGAATAATGCGCTGTCTAAAAACAGGTAAAGGTTTCGCCAATAGCAAGCTAAGTTATGGAAACAGAGAATAAATTTTAATTTTGGACGCGATAAATTATGAACAGGCAAGAGGGAAAAAAGGTTAAGGCAAATTCTTTCTTTACCACTTACTTTTCTCTACTAACATTTTTTCCCTTAAAATCCAACAGCTATATCCCATAAACTTCTCCGGACTACTGTTTTGGCAGGAATCAACATCAGACAGGAAAATATTTATGCCTTTTAAATGTGAAAACTATATAACTACATATAATAGAAATAGTTATTGTCTTATTTTACTTCTTATTTTATCTTTTCCCTGCGTTCTCAATTCTACTTTCTAAAATTTTCTCTCTTTTTCTCTTTTCTCTTTGTGCAACCAATTCTCGTTTTTATGTAGGGTATCCGAGTTTGCGGAAAAGTTTGGAAACGCTTATCAGTTCAATTCCCATATTATCAATCTGGGTAAGGAATTTTTGTAAAGCGTTCAGTTTCTCGCGATTATGGCAATGAGTAATAATTACAACTGGTTCATTTCTGCCTTTATATTTTGCCAAACCCTCAATTTTGTTGATAATTGTAGCATCGCTATTATCCGGAACATCCAGAAAGATATCTCGTTTACCGATTTTCAATCCCAGGTTTTTTGCTGCCGTAAAAGCTGCACTTTTATTGGTGGTAGCGCTATCCAGAAAATATAAACCAAGATTATCCAGTTCTTCCAATATACTAATCATTGTAGAAAGATCTGCAGTAACCTCACTGCCCATATGATTATTGGCAGCAATAGCATTGGGAATTTGAGCATAAAAATCCTGTAATAAATCGGAGATAGCATATTTATCCATACCCGTCTGGAGATATCTTTTCCCAGGATTTGCTTTATGATCAAGTGCCTGCATAGGAATATGAATTAGTGTTTCGTGATTTGTTCTTCCTGCTAAACGAGCTGCCGTTTGCGTATAGGGCAAATCCGGAAGAATAGAAAAAGCAATTTCTTCAGGGAGAGCAGAAAAGTCATCCAGTAACTGACCTGCATTTTGCCCAAAATCATCAATAATAATTACTACCGGAGGCATAGCATCTGTCTTAGACCAGGTATATTTATAGGACTCAATAGCTGTCATATCAGGAGTGGAAACAGATTTGTCTTCTGTTTTTTCTCCTGTTTTTTCTATCTGTTCGGGTTCAATTTTCTTTTCCGGAATTTCTCTTTCTGTTTTTTTAGTGCAACTGAACAAAAGTAAGCTAAATAACACACATAGGATTAGGAATGTCTTTTCCAAGTTATTTTATCTCCTGTTTTGATGTTAAATTTTTTAACTAAACCTGCATTCACTTCCAAAACATACTTATGCAGAGAACGGGGTGTGATTCTATTTTCACTGAAAGGAATTGCCTTTTCATAAATATAATTGATAGTGCCATCAGCAGAAATAAACAGCATATCCAAAGGTAGATAAGTATCCTGCATCCAGAAATCATAGATATCCGGAAATTCAAAAATAAAGAGCATAGCTTGATTATCAGCCATTGTTTCACGATATTTTAAGCCCTGCATCAGTTCTTCTTCCGTTTCGGCAATTTCTATCGCAAAAGTAGCTTTTTTAATACCAGCGGGAGAAATTATATCTAAAGTGCCATCCTGCCGAAATTCATATTTGGGTGCTGGCTCAGAATTTGGTGATGCTGTTTTTTTACAACTGAAAAGAAAACAGATTCCAATCAGTCCTAAAACGAGAAATTGTTTCTTTAGCATTGATAGCTTTCTTATTTGGCAAGCAGCATTTTACGGGTTTGTTGATAATCTGGAGTACATAAACGAGAAAAATATACTCCGGAGCTAACTTCTTTACCAGCATCATCTAAGCCGTTCCAAACAAAACTGTGTTTTCCTGAAGGCAAAATTGCGGATACTAAATGCCGCACAAGCTGTCCTTTAAGGTTATAAATATTTAACGAGACCAGAGTGTTATTTTTTGCCAGCATAAAGGACAAAGTTGTTTCCGGATTGAAAGGATTGGGACTGTTGGGTAAAAGATAAGTTACTGTTTCAGGGGCAAAAGGATCATCTGTTGCGTTACCGGTATTTACAAATTGTGAACCTGGAACTCCATTTACTGTATAGAAAAGAGTAAAATCCTCCGGGTTAGCTGCCAGAGTAATAGATAGCGATTGCTGGTCAATATTATATCCGGCAAAACCATAAGAACCGTTTTCATTATTTATTGCCTGCACAAAGGGCTGATTATTATAAATTCCCTGATGATTAACTTGATTGATAGAATTGGGTGCTACAGAAACAGTTAAGGACTTCAATTCATCAATATTGCTGAAATTCAGGTATAGGTTATCACTGTAGCTGGCAGTTAAAACGGGAACAGTAACCTCTTCAGGAATTCCTGATTGAACAGGTAAAGAATAATCAGGAACGCAAATATACTTACAAAGCAGGTAGCTGTCAAAAGCATCAATTATACTATTGCCATCTACATCGGCATTAGTAATCCGATATGCTTCCCAGGGTCTGGGATCAATTTCCGGAACAGGATCAATGCCAATAGCATATTGATTGATCAAGGCAATATCCTGCAAATTGATTATTCCGTTTAAAGTTACATCTCCATAAAGAGGCATATTATTATTAATGCCGTAGATCTGAACATTATCAATATAAATTCCATCAGCGGTTTGACTATAATCTGTCTTTATCCTGAAACGAATGTATAACTGATTTCCTGAATAAGCAGCAAGAGAGTAGGTTTTATTTATCCAACTGTCTGTAGTTCCCGTATAAAAATCCAAAGCAGTCCAGGTGTTACCATTAGCAGATGCCTCTAAATAAACAACATCATAGCTATCCTCCAAAGCATATTTACACTTGAAAGATAAAAAGGGATTAACTACTTGTGCGAAAGACAGTGGATTATTAATAGTTACACTGCGGTTTTGGGAATTACTATAATTGCCAGAAGGAGAATCGGTTAATACATTAGAACCCTCGTAATTTACAATTCCCCAAGTTCCTGTAGCAGTCCAGTTTCCGAGTCCGTTTTCAAAATTATCCTGGAAGAGAGGATTCTGGATAAGAAAGATATTGCGTCTGTCATTATGTCTGATTTGGACAGGATAAATACCAGTAGAATTATCCAAGGTAGCAATACAAATTTGATAATCACCTTCATAAACAGTAAAGGAAAATAATCCTTCCGCATCAGTTTGAACAGTAATTTGGGGATTGCTGTTCAGAGTTACGCTTGCTCCTGATAATGCATTTCCAGCTGGAGTGCGAACCTGTCCTTCAAAGGTTGTCAGCATAGCTGATTGTAAAGTAAAGTTTTGCAAATAGAAACCGGTTGGAGGAACTGTAATATTCACTGTTTGAGGTATATAGCCATCAGCAGAGGCAGTTATTTGATAAGTTCCCGGAAGCAATAAACGATGATAATCTCCTGTTGGCAGGTCAGTATGTTCCAGTTTGGAATTTCCTTCTACAGTAATTGTAGCGGCAATGGGAGTTCCTGAAGAGTTGGTAACAATTCCTTTAACTCCGTTTTGGGCAAATTCAATATATTTTAACATTGATTCTTCATTATCAGCCCAATAAGAATCCAAAGTAGAAGCAGGAGGCCATTTATCATAGCCAATTTCGGCTGTTAGTTCAATGCAATCGGTATAATAATAATTCCAGTCCTGCATACTGCCTGTAACAATATACCAGGCAGCTCCATTAGTTATCCCCTGCGGAAATTCTATGCTGTTATACATAGGAGAATTTTCCCGAGAATAGGTTAAAGCCAGTTCTCTGAGCAAATCATTATCCGGGGCCAAAAAATAAGTGTAATCCCAGGGATAGTTTATAACCAGCATACCGCCATGAAAGTTAATAGCTAAATCAAAATCGTGAGCATTACTGAAATCCATTACTGCAATTGTTTCATCAGCCCAGAATTGTCCATCGGGATGTTGATTTCCGGTAGGCATAGGAAAATTCCTGTTCAAATCAATTCCATTGGCATTATAACGAATCCCTGCAGCATAACCATCCGGATTAAGCAGCGGATTTATCCAAATTTCCGTGTTATCTACAATATTCGTAATCCGCGGGTCAATTCCATATTGAGTGGTAAGTAATTGAATCAAACGGATAAGCATATCGTAGCCGACAACTTCATCTCCATGCATACTGCTAATATATTTAAGTTCCGGTTCATTTTCTTCCATATTTACATTATCACTAATTTTTAGCATTAGTAAAGGTCTGTTTTGAACACTTGTGCCAAATTGAACCAATTGACAGATACCGGGATATTGAGCTGCTGTCTGTTGCATAAAATTTTGGTATTGTGTTAAGGTATAATAGTTTCTATCATCTTTATTGCCTTCTGTTAGAGAAGCAAAATATGCTTCTGCCGGATTGGGCAAAAGCTCTGTAAGTATTCCTGCAGAATGAATTTTATCTCTTTCCTCAGCGTTTCGCACTTCTATGTGAATAATTCCTTTTTGCAGGTTAACATAATCAATGCTGACTTTCAGTTCATTAAGCTTTTTAAGGTCTTCTTTCAGATTCCAGCTCTGAATGCGTAAAGGATAAGCCAAAACAGCTGTAGCTAAAATCAGCAGGCAGAAAGTAACAAATATTCTTTTCATTCTCTTTAATCCTTACTAAAATATGAATAAATTCGTTATATATGTTTAAGCATATATTATGCCAATTTTTTAGTATAGAGAAAAAGCCAGGCATACAATGTCACATAACCGGTTAAGCTTAATGCTGCTTCATTCCTGATCTGACATAATTCACTTGCAGTTATTGCATTGCGCCTGGCAAATTCATAACTTTTTTTATTGCTTATTCTGTCAATCAAAAACGCAGTTTCAGAGTAGTATATAAACGCCAGTCCGCCGATTCTGAACATTGTTTAATACAGCTAAAAAATTTATTTATACTGAAGTTATGTAAACTTAAGGACTCAATCTCTTCAAAATCATCAATAAAAGGAGAAAGCTTGAATTCCAGCAGGGAATTATTATTAAAAAGCCAGGCGGAATTAAGGTTAAAAGTCAATTCCTGCCAGGTTCCCCATGAATATTGAGGAGAAAAACTAAAGTAAAAAGACCGAATGTCATAACGAAAATCAATATTGGCAGTCCAGCGTCTGTTTTTGGTTTGCAGTTCATAAACTTCCTGTTTCTTTTGAGCATACTGATTTTCTTCATAGGCAAAACCAAGATCAATCATAAAAGCATTATCCGGACTGTTCCGAAAAGGCAGTTTTAGCCACCGCGGGTCTAAAGAACGAGCTATTAAAGGAAAAGTATCAAAAACCAGATCATACTGATAACCCACTTGGCGATAAAGGGTGTTGTTTTTACCTGTTTTATAGATGTAATCACTATAATCTGCTCTTATTTTATATACCTGGAAAAAAGCTAATCGGTCTCCTATTAAAATTTTACATTCGGGAGATAAAGTCCAGCTGTTGATCTTTTTATTATTTGCTGAAAGCAGGGAATTTAAATAAATATCTTTACTGAAACCATAGCCAAACCAGTTTCCTAAAATAATACGTTCGTGCCAATAATGTTTCCACCCTAAACGCAAACTGTGTGAAAGCAGGTCATTATCCCATTGATTTTTGTCTTCCGGAAACTTAATAATTTGTAAATCAATAGCATAATCAACAATTAAAGAGTCGCTGTCACTATATTCCCAATTGATGCGGCTACCAATATGTCTATTTTCTGTATGCCTTGTATTAAGACCATAATAATAGTCCTTAATAGCATAGGTATGTGTTAAATTATTTTGCCAAACCAAACTTGGAACCAGCTGATAGTCAAATTGCAGTTGAGCCAGATTATAATAATCAGAGCTATTGCGAATTTCATTTTGGCTGTAACTGGTTTTTCTTTGGCTATAGTCATCCCTTAATTGAATTTGAACTTTGTCATCAGGGTAGTATTGTAAACCACCTGCAAGGGTTAAATTTCTGCGTAACTGATTATCCGACAAAAAATAACTGCTCTTATTCTCATTTTCTCTCGGAGCAGTTAAAATGTAGATATCTTCGCTTCGGTAGTTGTAATTGGCAAAGCAATCCACATTCAAATAATTACCGTAAAAATTGTAGTTAGCATTCACTTGGGCAAAATCAAAGGACTCCCAATCCATTTTTTTGCGTTCAGCGTTTGTGCTTATACCGGCTTCGGAATTAGAAAAATAGGCAGCATAACGAATATCGGAGCCAAGCCAATAGCCATTACTGGAAAGAAGATTTCCGCTAACATAGCGATCTTGTTCATTGCGGAATATACTTTTACTGAAAACACCTATATTCAAACTCTCCGCCGGAGTATAGTTTATTTGATAACCCATTGTAGCAGTTTTATTTACATAAGCAGAGGGCTCAAGATCACTGGCATCATAAAAAGTTAAATATCCCGAGCTGAGAGTATGCAAAAACTTCTTCCGGGCTATTTGAAAACAAACATTCAAATCCGCATTTTTGGCTTCCTGATTGAAATTCAACCGGTTTTCAATATTACTTTTGCTGCTGATTAGGAAGTTTGTGCCGGCAGTAGGAAAATATTTGTATTGCATATAATTTTCAATACTTAATGCTTGCTCACTGGAATAGATGGTCCAATCCAGCCCCTGAGTTTGAGCTGCTAAAAAAGGACTATAAATCAGCCAGACAATCGCTAAGCAGAATAAAATCCGCCTCTGCAAGTTCTTCTCCTCTTTTGCTGAAATCTATACGGGAAAGCTTTGCCAGTTGTTCTGTTTTTTCTTTTCCCAAAGCAGGAATCAAATTATTAGCCAGTGTTTTTCTACGATGAGCAAAAGCTGTGATTAAAAGTTTATTAAAGAGTGCAGGATACTTTATAACCGGTTTATTTTCTCGTGGCAGCATTAAAATAACAGCAGAATCCACTTGGGGAATAGGTCTGAATTTTTCTCTGCTAACCTGTATTTTACTGAAAATATCAAAGACCAGACGCAGACGGATTGTTAAGGGAGCATAATTTTTATTCCCTGGTTGGGCGCTAAGGCGTTCTGCAACTTCTTTTTGCACCATCAATACGAGGCGGGAAAAAAACCGGGAATATTCTTCCAAAAGAGCTAAAAGCGGACTGGTTATCTGATAGGGAATATTAGCTATCAATTTTAGAGGAGTTCCATCTTTCTGAATTATTGAACTCCAGTCCGCTTGCAGAATATCAGTTTGTTCAAGTATAATCCTGTCTTTATAGCGTGCAGAAAGGTATTTATATAAACGCCTGTCCAGCTCAAAAGCTCTTAACTGAACATTGTATTTTATGATTTCATCAGTTAAAATACCGGTTCCGGAACCTATTTCCCAAACTTTATCTGCCGGTTGTAAAGCTCCTAAAGCAACAATCTTTTCTGCTATTGCTGTATCAGTAAGAAAATTTTGCCCCAGTGCTTTCAGAGCTTTCATAAAAAAGAGTGCTTTTGTTACAACAGGTATTTTTCCAACAAAAGCTGATTCTAATTACCTAAACAGCTAATTTTTCAGCAGCTATGCCTTTACAGGTCTTGCAAACCTTATAGGTTTTTTCACCAACTTTTACTTCATAGAGAAGTTTTACACCGGTTCTATGGCAGACGGGACATTCACCTCTGCCGTGATTAGGAATTTTTCTCAGTCCTTTTCCGCGATTATTTTTTGCCATTGTTTTCTCCTTTTTATATTGTTTTTATCTTATATCCAGTTTTTCCACTCGGGGGTTAAATCAGCGTTTCTTTGAGCCATTTCTGAAGAGAGAGAGTTAGAGTCAACTCTTTTTTCCGGAAGTATTAAGTAAGGAGTTATATGCACTTTGATAACTTTGTTCTATACTATAGCTTTTTAGTGCAATATGAATAATAACAACCTAAAGTATTATCTCTAAAGGACTGCAGAGATAATACAGAGTTATAATTTTTCTCGTCAAACTGCAAATTTTATTCTGGTTCCCGTATTCTATTCGTATTCCATTTCTTACAATGATGTCGTCACGAGTCCTCACTGCCAAATGAATTCGTAAAAGGTTAATAATTTTTGAAGGCAGTGACGACTCCTGACTTACAAAGTTTTTGAAGGCAGTGACGACTCCTAACTTTTCCCGGTGGTTGAAGAGGACATCAACCTTCCGTTTTTTTTAGCAGTTGTTTGCTTCCTCATCCGCAAAGGGATTCAAAGCTTTTTTGATTACCGGTTTTTCATGGGGAATCAAACAGAGAAATTTCAATGTTTCATTTCCTGTATTTTTGAATGAATGTATAATATCGGGATCAACGAAAATTGCGTCATCTGCTCCGAAAGCCATTTCTCCTCTTTCAGTAACTAAGGCACCTATCCCGGAAAGGCAGTAGACCTCATGTTCCCAGTTATGTTTATGGTAGGGAGTATGCCCGCCAGGTTCAATTTCAAACATCCTCATTGCAAAAGTTGGAGCGCCATCTTTTTGGGCAATCAGCCAGCGGATTTGTGCTTTTTCAGCACCTTCCGCAGTAACCGGTTCCAATTCCACTTCATCGTAATGGATAATTTTCATTGTTTCCTCCTGTTCAGAATTTTATTATTTAATAAATAAATTAAAGCGACAGGAACTAAAGGCAAATTTTTAAATAGGGTAGAATGGGTAGGCAGTAACTACTATATCATTTTCCATTTTCCGGCAGCTGGTTTTCCACATATATAATGCTTTATAGATACTTTCAATACCCAAGGCAGGCAACGGACTTTTAGTTCCTCCTAAAATTTTGGCTCCGTAGAGAAAGATAATTTTATCTATCAATTCCTCTTTGAGAAAAGCTTCTGCTATTCCACTACCTGTTTCCAGCAGAACACTGTAATAATTCATATTGTATAATAAGTTCAAGACCTCGTGTAAGTTAAAGTGTCCGTCTTGGGTTTTTAGGGTTTCAATTTTTACCCCTTTTTGTTTTAATAAATTGACTTTATCTGTTTGCAGATTAGCAGTAGAGGTAATAACCATTCCGGGAAATTTAGCAGCGATACTTACAAAACTGGAAAGCACAGGTATTTTCAGAAAAGGGTCTAAAACAACTCTCAAGGGCTGTTTGTAATTACCTGGAAGCCGAACATTCAATGCAGGATCATCAATAAGTATGGTCTTTATTCCGGTTAAAACTACATCGTTTTCGCTGCGCAATTTATGAGCATATTCTCTTGCTTTTTTTCCTGTTATCCAGCGTGCTGTTCCATCTTCAGCAGCGTATTTTCCATCCAGAGTAAGGGCTGTTTTCCAAGTAACGAAGGGTCTTTCCTTCTGTATAAAACAAAGGTAATATTCCAGTTGTGTTCTAATTTTATCTTCCCAAAAGCCATAATGAACATCAATTCCCGCCTCTTTCAACATCGCAATTCCTTTGCCTTTAACCAAAGGATTGGGATCATAAATTCCAATATAGACCTCTTTAATTCCAGCTGCAATTATAGCTTTTGTGCAAGGTGGAGTTTTTCCGTAATGGGAACAGGGTTCCAAAGTTACAAATAAAGTGGCTCCTTTAGCTCTTTTTCCCGCTTTTTTAAGTGCTTGAATTTCCGAATGATCGCTTCCATATTCTAAGGTCCAACCCTCACTTATCACCTGATTATTTTTCACGATAACAGAACCCACAAAAGGATTGGGAGAGCATTTTCCTCTGCCTTTTTCTGCAACTTTAATTGCCAGTTGCATATAGTGTTTGATTTGGGCATCGGTCATTGCAATTTCTCCAAATTTTTCCTGGCATATTCAAAAGCAGGATATTTTTTTTCAATTTCCTGCCAAAGTTCTTTTGCTTTTTCCGTTTCTCCGTTTCCAGCATAAGCGGCGGCAAGGTTATTCAGCACCTTAGGGTCATCCGGTTGTAAAACCTTCAGTTCTTCCAGCCAGATTTTTGCTTGTTCATAATCCTCTTTCACAAAATAATAGGCATTTAAATGTAAATAGGGTTCGGTCCAGTTATTATCCAGGGCTATAGCATTAAAGAAATCCACTGCCGATTGTTCCCTTTGTTTCACCAACTGCCAGTATAAAGCGCGATAATAAAAGAGATCGGGACTATCGGGATAAATTTTTAATCCGTTGTTTATCAGTTCCCATACTTTGGTGTCATCCGCTTTGCCAAGTGCTTCTGCTATAGCTGTATATATTTTATTTTGTTGAAAATATGCCTGGGGACTGCCGGCAATATTTTGTCTGATTTTCCAGCTGCCGGATATATTACTCAACACCAAAGTCCATTCAATTTTATGATTTAATTCAATATAAACAAGAGCACTTATTCCATCTTCACCCAATCCGCTGTATAACATACTGTAAGTAGAGACCTTATCCAACCGGGGAATAGCTTGAATCAGTTCCTTATAGCGTTCTGCCAAATCCTTCCTAGAGCTCTGATTGATACTATATTGTCGCAATTCATCCCATTTCAGTTGAATAAGGGTTTTCATCCATTTTTCTACACAGTCCTCAGGATCCTCTTTTTTTTCCGCAGGAGCGAAAGGCAAATTTAACTTATGCAGCAGATAATCCATTGGAAAATATACTGGATACTGATATCCACTCAACCAGGCAAGCATTTCCTGCGGGTTTTCAGCAGCTGCTTTTTCGGGAGTTTTATTTTGCAGGAAAGGATTTTCTTTACCTATCCAAAGGTCTATATGATGTTTAATAGCGTTTTCAGCTTCGGCGCGAGAATCAGCTTTAAATGCAGGAAACGGGTTTGTTTCATCTTTTTGGGGTGCGTAAACACAATTTTCCGGACAGTGTGTATCACAGCGTATTTCATTACAGCAATGCCAGCAGATATTTTTTCTTTTGCGGGGACAAATCCGTATGGCGCGTTCTGTATAACAGGACTGACAACGCGAGCTTTGGAATAATTTCAGCATTTACTGCCTCTCTAAAAAGGGAGGCATTTTACGCTTGAAACTGGAATTTTCCATCATTTTCTGCACTTTAACGATTACTTCTTCTGCCACTTCCGGTTTTTTTTCTCCTTCCGTTAAATATTTCAATACTCTGTCTAAAACAGGATAACTGATTCCCATCTCCAATTCGTCGCTTTGACCTGACCATAAATCAGCTGAAGGGGTTTTAATAATCACCTTTTCCGGTAGACCTAATTCTCTTGCTAGTTCCCAAACTTCAGTTTTGTAGAGATGAACTATTGGCTCAAAAGCACAGGCAGAATCCCCGAATTGAGTAAAATAACCGACTAAAAACTCACTTCTATTACTTGTTCCAATTACTAAGGCATTGTGTTTTGCTGCCTGGTCATAAAGTATATTCATTCTGATTCGCGCCATCCAATTCCCTTTTCGTAAAGGATTTGCCTCTGGAGTATAGGTTTCAAAATAACTGTCCGTAAGTTCATCTATCGTTATGGTCTGCATAGATATACTTAGGCATTCTGCCACTAAAAAAGCATCTTTAACGCTTTCCGGATTGCTTTCCCGAGAAGGTAAACAATAGGCAAATAAATGCTCTTTGCCTATTGCTTGAACAGCTAAAGCAGATACCAGAGCAGAATCAACCCCACCGGAAAGACCTATCACGAGTTTTTCAAATTTGCTTTGCCGGCAGTAATCCCGAATGAAATTGATTATCCTCTCTCTTTCTTTTTTATAATTCATTATTGTTTCTGTTTCCTTCCATCTCTTTATTTTCTTTTTTTCAGTTTCTTTTTTCTCCTTGTTTCCGTCAAGCAAATTCTCTTTCAGGGCTCTATCGCTAACTTAACAAAAATATGGGTTTTACTAAAATTTGTTTCTTCGTCCCTAGTTGCATTGCCTACCCATTGCTTACCCATTACGGATGGCATCCGTAATGAGTCCGTATTGATAAGGCAATGCTATTAGGCCTTTTCTTTTGGGCTAGCAAATTCCTCTTTACCAACTGATACAATATCCTGATTGATATTTCCATTTCTGGAAAAACGATATCCCCGTCGTTTAACTGAACCGGAAAAACGACATCCCCGTCGTTTAACTGAACCGGAAAAACGATATCCCCGTCGTTTTCTTGAATCGGAAAAACGACATCCCCGTCGTTTATGGTTGACGGGGAAGTCAACCTTCCGGAAAAGTCAGGAGTCGTCACTGCCGAAATAATCTTTACGCTATGAACTAATTTGTTTTGCAGTGAGGACTCATGACGACTATCTCTCACAGATTACACAGATATGATTTTTAATTACCAGTACATTTTTTTACACAGATTACACAGATTTGATTTTTGATTGGTCTACAGTGCCGTCATGAGTCATATGCGCCACAAAAGTTATCTCTCAGGGGAAAGTTATCAAGGCGCAAATGACTCCTGACTTTGATGGTTGACCAGGAGGTCAACAATCCGGGAAAAGTGGTTGACGGGGACGTCAACCATCCTGTGGTCTAAACCTTTTTTCCCCTACCTTCCCTCCCTTATAATCCTAATCAGTGTAATCTGTAAAATCTGTGAGAGCTTATTTTTCTTCCCAGCATCTCAATTTCTTCCTTGACAGCATAACCCTCTCTAAAAATATGGCATTATAAAAAATACATAATAAAGGTGGTGATTTATTTGCCTACAGTTGTAGCAAAGGAAAATGAAAGCTTCGATCTTTTGTTAAAACGATTTAAGAAAAAATGCGAAAAAGCAGCTATTCTTTCCGAAATAAAGAAGAATCAGGCATACGAAAAACCAAGCGTGCGTAAAAAACGCGAGGCAAATGTTGCCCGACGTAAAATGCTGAAAATGCAACGACGGATGCAACGCTATTTGAAATAGGACTCCTCTTAACGAAGAGAACTCATCTAATTACAAGAACTTAAGCTACAGGGAAAACTATTCCCTGTATGCTTTTTTAAGCGGAGAAAAAAATGGGAATTATTGACTGGATCATCCTGGCAGTGCTGCTCTTATTCACTTTTTTTGGCTGGCGTAAAGGTTTGCTGGCAAGTATAATTCAGCTTGGAGGATATATTCTAACTTTTTTTCTGGTGGGTCATTACTATCCTCTGGTTCAACGCAGTTTAATTCTTAAGTTTCATTTTGCCAAGTGGCTGGCAACTGCTGTCTCGGTGGTTTTAATCATAGTTTTGATTGTGGTGATTGTCCGCATCGTTATTTTCCTGTTGGAAAAGTTCTTACGCGCCTTAAAACTTTCTCCGGTGAATAGAACTCTGGGAGCTGTTTTAGGAATTATCAACGGTTTGCTGGTAGTTATTATTTTAACTGTAGTGCTGGATTTTATGCCCAAACTCTCTACACCTCTGAAAGATGGAGAAAAACATCGTGTTTATGCAGGCGTAAATCTGTTGAAAGAAGAAATCTTTACAAAGCTGAAACTTACTGAGAGAATGAAACTGATTAAAATGCCTAAACTGCCTTTTACAGACAAAGTGAACGGGGAAAAGTAAAACAAAGTAATAATTTTAATGGCTTATCATAATTCCGACCTTGAATTTGAAACCCTCGTTGCTCAAATAAGCAAACGCTGTCATAGTGACTTAGGTAAGACACAAGCATCCTTTTTACAGCCACTTACTGATTTAGCAGAAATTATCAGCTCCCAGAAATTAATAGCTGAAATCCAGGAACAGCTATTACGGGGTGTGGATTTTGATTTTAGTGGCTTAACTAATTTGCAACCCCTTTTTGAAGACAGCAGAAACACCCTTTTTGCTTATGAGGAATTTTCTGCTGTTTATGCCAATAATATCCTTGCCGGGGATATTTTGGCGCAACCGGAAATTTGGGTAGAATTTCCCGAAATTTCTGTTTACATAAAGAAATTAACCTCCTTCACTGATCTCAATTCCAGGTTTTTGGAGATTTTTGATAATAACGGTGAAATTTTAGATACAGCTTCTCCAGAACTGGCTCTAATTCGTAAAAGAGCTAATTCTTTACGAATGCAGATTCAAAAAACAATGCAAGCATTGCTTTCTGACAGTAGTTTAGAACACTACTTGCAAGATAAATATGTAACTCAAAGAGAAGACCGTTATGTTCTGCCTGTTAAAGAAAGTGCTGTTCCTTTTGTAAATGGCATCGTTCAAAGCCATTCTGCCAGTAAGTCCACTGTTTTTATTGAACCTCTGGCTGTTGTTCCTCTCAATAATGAACTCCAGTTAATTTTTCAGCAGGAAAAACAGGAAATTTATCGGATTTTCAGTGCCTATACATCTGCTATCAAAACTGAAAAGAAAGGACTTTTACGCAATCAGAAAATTCTGGCTTGGCTGGATTTTCGTTTTGCTTGTGGACGCCTCTGCAATACATTAAAGGCAAAAACTCCGATAATGCTTTCCCGTCCTTGTTTGAAACTAAAATCGGCAAGACATCCTCTCTTAATTTTACGCATCGGAAATATCAAAAAAGTAATCCCTTTTGACCTAGAACTGGACGACGAAAAAAAAATTATTATTTTAAGCGGTCCCAATACAGGTGGAAAAACAGTTCTGCTGAAAGCGGTAGGTTTGATTACTTTGATGGCTCTTTCAGGACTTCCTGTTCCTACTGATGCTGATAGTGAAATTGGCTTTTTCAGTAATGTTTTTGCCGATATTGGAGATGACCAGTCCATTGAAAGTGCGCTTTCTACTTTTTCTGCTCACCTGGAAAAAATAGGCAGAATGCTAAATAAAGCAAATCCGGATACCCTGGTTTTAGTAGATGAAATAGGTGCTGCAACGGATCCCCAGCAAGGTTCTGCTTTGGCTCAGGCAATTTTGGAAAGGTTTTTGGCTCTTGGCTGTCCAACAATTGTTACTACTCATTACACAGCTCTGAAAATCTTTGCGGAACAGCATCCCAAGTGTCTAAATGCCTCAATGCAATTTGATACTAAAAACCTCCAGCCAACTTATAAATTTATTCCCGGTTTTCCAGGCGACAGCTTTGCTATTGAAGTTGCTGCCTCTCTGGGAATTGACTCTGCCTTAATTGAAAGAGCAAAGGAACTGGCAGGCAACCAAAATGTCCAATTTACTGAACTGCTGAAAAAAATGCAGGAAGAAAAAAAGAAATATAGCGTTTCCTGCTATCAAAATGAACTTAAAACACATCTGCTGGAAACCAAACTGCAAGAACTGGCAAAAAAAGAAGAGGACTGGGAAAAAGAAATGAAAATAAGGCGCCAAAATCACTTAAAGGAATTGCAACAGGAACTGATTTCTCAACAAAAGATATACCAGAATGACCTGGCAGAACTGAAAGCCCTCTCCAGACAAGAACATAAAACATTTTCGGAACACAAATTGCGTAAACTTGCAATTAAAAATGCAGAGATTCAAAAAGAACTTGACAATGACATTTCCTCTAATAAATTGCCAATCAGTAATCCGCAACCCGGAATGCAGGTCTGGCTTTCCAATTTTGATACTGACGCTGTTATTTTGGCTATTGAAGGCGAACAGGCAAAAGTAGATATGAACGGAATTACATTTAAAACACCAGTGAGCACTCTTTTTGCAGCAAGAACAAAAATTGACGAAACAAGAATTGAACCCAAAGTGAAAACTTATGTTGCTCCCCAGCCAAAATTTGAACTGAAAATAATAGGGCTTACCTTTGAAGAAGCAAAACCTCTGATAGATGAATTTTTGGATAATGCTGTCTTGGCAGGTTTGCATTCTTTAAGAATTGTTCACGGAAAAGGAACCGGCGCCTTAAGAAATAAGGTTAGGGACTATCTGAAAAAGAGAAAAGAGGTAAAATGTCTCGGAACCCCGGGTCCCAATGAAGGTGGAACCGGAGTAACCATTGTTACTATTTAACCGGAAGGTTGATATCCTCGTCAACCAGTCGGATGGTTGATTTTTATTAAACGACGGGGACGTCGTTTTTCCGGATGGTTGACGTCCTCGTCAACCAATCGGAAGGTTGATTTTTATTAAACGACGGGGACATCGTTTTTCCGGATGGTTGACGTCCTCGTCAACCCTAAAAAATACATTGAGTTGGAATAGTAAATTTAGGGATAGGTTGATTTTTATTAAACGACGGGGACGTCGTTTTTCCGGAAGGTTGATGTCCTCGTCAACCAAGTCAGGAGTCATCACTGTTAAAAAAAACATTAGGTTTATTACTATTTCATTTGACAGTGAGGACTAAGGGCGACTCTGAAATATTATTGGAAAAATGTCCGTATTACATTATTATATTATTAGCTGGATTAGGTTGTTATGCGTCCTTTGCGCTTTAATAGTTATCAGAAGGAACAAAGTTATGCCAGCGCAAACGACTCCCAACTTAATTTTAAACGACAAGGATGTCGTTTTTCCGGAAGAAAAATGGATCAAAATTTAATAGATCAAATTCGTCGTGCAAACGACATTGTAGATGTTATTCAAGGTTACATACCCTTGAAAAGGGTGGGAAGTAACTATCGCGGTTTATGTCCTTTTCATAATGATTCGCGTCCTTCGCTATATGTAAGCCAGTCCAAACAAATATTCAAATGTTTTGCTTGTGGCAAAGCGGGTAATGTAATTGGTTTTGTAGCGGACTTTGAAAAGCTAACCTTTATTGAAGCGGTAAAAAAACTGGCTCTGCGTGCCGGTATAAAAGTTCCTGAATATGAAAAAACCAAGGTTGTAAACACCAAAAGGGAACAACTCTTAAGCGTGTATAAAAGTGCTGCTGAGTTTTTCACTTCCTCCCTTTTTGCGTTTGGCAAGGATGTTTTAGATTATTTAAAAAAGCGTTCTTTCTCTCCCGAGACAGCTAAAGAGCTTCAACTTGGCTATGCTTTAAATAGTGAAAAGGCACTTTTAAATCATCTCCTGAAAGAGGGTTATAGTGTTTCTCTACTAAAGGACTCCGGACTTTTTGGCAATTATTCCGGGGGTTTAACTGACCTCTTTAAAGACCGTCTGATGTTCCCGATTCATAATAGTTTAGGCGAAGTTATAGCTTTTGGAGGACGCATCCTGGAACACAAAGAAGGTGTAGGAAAATATATAAATTCACCCGGGACAGAATTATACACCAAAGGCAAAGAACTTTACGGTTTATTTCAAACCAAATACAATATCAATAAAGCAGGAACAGCTATTGTTTGTGAGGGCTATTTTGATTTCCTGCGTCTTTATGAAAACGGATTTACAAATTCCGTTGCCAGCTTAGGAACTGCTTTAACCGAAGACCAAATTAGTTTGCTGGCTCGTTTTTGTAATCGGGTTATTATGTTATACGATGGTGACAGCGCTGGAATTAAAGCGGCTGTTAGAGCCGGACTTTTATGTTTAAGCAGAGGAATGGAAGTTTTAATTGCCAATTTACCTGCAGAAGAAGACCCCGATTCCCTTATCTTAAAACAGGGCAAAAAGGCAATGCAAGAAGTTGTAGATAAATCAATTCCACTAATCAGTTTTCTGGCAACCGATGCGCGCCCGGAACAACCAACCGCAGAAAGAATTGAACTGATTTTGGATGCTTTAAGAGTGTTAAAGGACAGAATTAAACAGGAATTGCTAATAAAAGATGTCTCAGAAGCATTTGGTATAAGCGAAGGAGCTTTGATGAATAAATTACATCGTAGCAGTTCTCTGGCTGTTCCTTCTCAATCAACAGAAAAAATTATACCTCAAAACGAAAGTTTTGAAGAGCGTAATATTCTTGTTTTAGCACTAAAAGATTATGAATCGTATAAATTACTTGCCAGTGAACTGGATTTGAGTTATTTTAATAATAAGCGCTACCGCCAGGTATATAATTTCCTGATAACTCAAAATCTGAAATCAGAACCCTGGGAACCGGCAGCACTGCTGGATAATATTGAAAATAATGAAATAAAGGAAGGCCTTGCTGAACTTCTCTTTGAGGATTTACAGCCAATGTGCTTTGAAGATTGCCTCACCGGCTTACGCATCCGTAAAGTCCAGAGGGACCTGGAAGAAATGGATCGCGCCATTAGCAAAGACCCTAAAAATCTGGAACTCCTCAAAGAGAAAGAAAAGCTGGCTATGAAGTATAGGCAAATGACCAGGAAGGTCGTAAACAAAGTCCTCTATTAGAGGTTTCTGCAAGGAGCATTAATGATTACTTACAATGAATGTTTAAAAAAACTGGTGGACTTGGGGAAAGAATCCGGGTACATAACTTTTAAGCAGATCAATGAAATTCTCCCCCCCAGTCCTTTCTTTCTGGATAAAGTGGATGATATTATCTTTGACTTATCCCAAGATGGAATTGAAATCATAGACGAAACCGAAAAACGCATCACTAAAAGCGGAGCCGCTATTCGGAAACCATCCACCGCTAAAAAATTTAAATCCAAACGCTATTACGATGACCCCGTTAGAATGTATTTAAGAGAAATGGGACGGGTTCCACTCCTAGATAGAGAAGGCGAAGTGCGTGTTGCTAAAAAGATAGAGACCTATCAGAAAATGATCAATCAAAATGTTTTCCAATGCGGAAGCACTTTACGGGAAATGTATAATTTCCTGCATCGCTATCGGGAACGCAGAGTCCGCTTAGACCAAATTTTCAAAGTGGATATCAGCACCTGGATAGATAAAAACCAGGATGCCAAAATCATTGATAAATTCAAAGAAATCCTCAAGGAAAACGAAGAGAAATTTGAAAAAGTAGGAATTATCCTGGATAACTGCGAATTTGACGATACCGGCACTTCCAGCAGACAAGAAGAAATTGATGATTTACGGGCTCAGATTGTGAACACTTTTATGCAGCTCTCCTATAACGATAAACTTATTAAACGAATGGTTTATCGCATTCGTTCGCTGGTTGAACGTATTGAAGAAAGTTATGATAGCATCAATAACTTAACCCGCATCAAACGCTATACCATTGATGAAATTTGTATGTATGGACGCCGTGCCAAAAAAAGCGATGAGGACTTTCAGGAAGTTCTGGACGAAACAGGAATAGACCCTAATGTTTTTGTAGAGACCTTGCGCAAAATTAAAAATGCCCGCAGGAAAATCCGCCGCGTAGAACTGGAAACCAAAATGACAGGCAATGAATTAATCTTCCTGCTGCGGGAAATTGACCGTGCCGAACGCAATAAAGAAAGAGCTCAAAATGAAATGATTGAAGCAAATGTCCGCCTCGTAATTAGTATCGCCAAACACTATAATAACCGGGGTCTGGAATTTTTAGACCTCATTCAGGAAGGAAATACAGGTCTGATGAGAGCTGTAGAAAAATATGATTACCGCAAGGGCTATAAATTCAGCACTTATGCAACCTGGTGGATTCGCCAGGCAATTACCAGAGCTATTGCAGACCAGGCAAGAACTATCCGTATTCCTGTGCATATGATTGAATCCATCAATAAAATTAACAGAACCAGCAGACGCCTGATGCAAAAACTGGGGCGTGAACCCTATCCCGAAGAAATTTCCGAGGTTTTGGATATCCCTGTAGAAAAAATCAAAAACATTATGTCTATCAGCAAAGAACCTGTCTCTTTGGATAAGCCCATTGGACACGATAGCGAAGATAGTATTTTAGGAGATTTTATTGAGGATAGAACAATTATTTCTCCGGAACGCATGGCAGAACGTTCTTTGCTGAAAAAACAGGTAGATGAAGTGTTGAAAACCTTAACCCCACGCGAGGAAAGAGTTATTCGCCTGCGTTTTGGTATTGATGATGGCTATCACAGAACACTGGAAGAAGTAGGCAATATTTTTCAGGTTACCCGTGAACGCATTCGTCAAATTGAAGATAAGGCACTAAAAAAACTTCGCCATCCTTCCCGGGCTGCAATTTTACAGCAGTTTCTGGATAACTTTCATATAAAATAGTGTAGACGGAGGAAGCCGTTCCTCTGCTTTTTTTCCGGAAAAACGACGTCCCCGTCGTTTATTTTTACCGGAAAAACGACGTCCCCGTCGTTTATTTTTACCGGAAAAACGAAGTCCCCGTCGTTTATTTTGGTTGACGGGGACGTCAACCATCCGGAAAAGTCAGGAGTCGTCACTGCCGAAATAACTTTTACACTATTTACAAATTTGTTTGGCAGTGAGGACTCATGACGACTATCTCTCACTGACGACTATCTCTCACAGATTACACAGATTACACAGATTTGATTTTTTTAATTACCAGTACATTTTTTTCACACAGATTACACAGATTTGATTTTTGATTGGTCTACAGTGCCGTTATGAGTCATATGCCCCCAAAAGTTATTTCCCAGGTGAAAGTTATCAATGCGCAAATTACTTCTTACTTGCCTTATTCATTTCCTCAAACACTTTCAGCAGTGCTTTCACATTTTTATTTACAATCTTTTCCAGCATAGCATTAGAGGGATGGATAACACTTTGTCCGCGTTTATTGTTGCCTCCAATTTCTACTAAAAAAGCCGGGGTTCTCATCCGGTAAAAGAAAAAATTACGCGCATTACCAACTTCGGAAGTAGGACCTTCATAGACCTCGTAAGTTCCTTTCAGATAGTCCTTTTTTACTTCCTTAGCGTAAATAGTGGCTAAAATATATGTATTTTGAAAAAGTTCGGAACCATTACCCCGAGCCGGTAGATATATTTTTTCACTATAAACACCGGAAATGGAACTGTGCAGAAAAATTGCCAAAGCAAAATTATGCTGCTGAGCCAAAGCGATTATTGCCTTTATTTCACTTTCAGAAGCAGGCTCAGAACCCTTATAATAAGGACTGTTAATTTCAGTTTCCGGGTCCATATCCCAAAACATAGGATAATTACGATTCAAATCAACTCCATCTGTGCGTAAATCAAGTTTATGATTATTATTCGTATCACGGTTATTTTTGCGTTTAGTTCTAAGCATTCCGGAACTTACGATCCGAAAACCTTCTGGATTCAAAGTGGGAATAATCCATACCTGATAATTCTCTAAAAGATAAGATTGATTTTCCTCTTTGGGATTATTTTTTAATAACTTCTCCGCTAAAGCAAGAGAAACATTTACGCCTATAACTTCTTCACCATGATGCTGACCGATAACCAAAATTGCTGCAGACGCATTTTTATTCCCTATTTGCAAAGCATAAATAGGTAAATTTTCTGCACTACTGAAACCAATAATCCTTTTTTCAGCAAGTTCCGGATTTAGTTGCGTAATTTTGTCCAGTTCAGCATTCAGTTCTTCTGCTTTAACATATTTGGAATCAAGAGGATATACATTTCCTTTTGCCTGCACACAGGATACCAGACAGGGCAAAACCATCACCAGAAACATTATTTGTAAAGCATCTATTGTTTGCATAAATACCTTTTTACCAGGGATGGACTTATCGTCAAGTAGAAATGAAGAATGAAGAAAGTTCCGGAGGAACGACAAATACTAATTGCTGGTTTTGACTTGTGTTTTAACGCCCAATTTTGAAGTAGGGAAACAAGTTGTAGCACGGTTACCAATGAAAATATTCGGGGGTTGTAGTTACATTTGGATGGCGGCAAAATTGGGAGTCAAAAACCTCGTTCTCGCAAAATTGTATGTTCAAGATGCAGAAAAAATGATGCAAAAAAAAGCTTGACAGGAATTAGGTAGTTATTTTATGAGTAATTCAGAGTTAAAAAATACTTTTTTCTACATAAAGGAGAAATAATGAAAAAGCTACTTTTCGTATTTACACTAACCATACTGACCATCGGTATGGCATGGGCACAAACTGCATTTTCTGCTACTTATACCTTTGGTACGAATGGTAATGTACAAAGTTTTGCTTACAATGGAACTACATACGCTGGGATTACTATGGGAAGTATTAATAAAGAAGGTGTTAGTACTTCTCAAAGCAATAATAACTTTAGAGCTACTGGCTGGCCTACTGGAGCGTCATTAGATACTGGTAAGTATATTGGTTTCACTATTTCTGCTGTATCTGGATATAAATTTACTGTTTCAACGATTACATTTGGAATTGGTAGAAGTGCAACAGGAACTAGAAAAAGCCAGTGGAGAGGTAGTTATGATAGTTATAGTTCCATATTAAATAATTATACTTCTTGGCATGAAAGTTTATCTAATGATTCAGGTGTATTAACAAATCCAGATGCTAACTCTTCTTGGTCAGGGAATGTTTTGACACTTGGTTCTGATTATGCAAATATTACAACTAATTGCGGTTTCAGGTTATATATGTATAATGCTGAAGCTGATGGTGGCACAGCTGGTTTGCAAGGTCCAATTACTATTACTGGGACTTTTGAATTATCAGGTGGTACTCCAACAATCACAGTAAATCCTGCAACGCTTACCGGTTTTGGTTATGTTGAAAGTAGCGGACCTTCTTCCGAGAAGACCTTTACGGTTCAAGGTTCTAATTTAACAGCTAATATCAGTATTGATGCCCCCACGGATTATGAAATATCCAAGAACAGTGGTGTTTCATTTAGTGCACAAGACCCATTGGAGTTAGAGCAAAGTGGAGGCAGTGTAGGTGTGACCACAATTTATGTGCGGCTAAAAGCCGGGTTAAGTGCAGGTGACTATAATAATGAGACAATTACAGCAAGTTCTTCCGGAGCAACTTCTAAAACCGTTACTTGTAGCGGAACCGTTTCTGCACCTGTACCTAATGCACCAACTGCAACTGCTGCAACAAGTGTATCTTATAATAAATTCACAGCTAACTGGAATTCTGTATCCGGAGCAACAAAGTATTATCTGGATGTATATACGAAAGGTGCTAATGCAACTGATTTAATCATCTCTGAATATGTAGAAGGAAGTAGTAACAATAAATATTTAGAAATTTACAACGGGACAAATAATTCCATAGATCTTAGTGGTTATAAATTACAACTTTATACTAATGGAAGTTCAACTGCAAGTACAGATAATCAACTTTCAGGAACACTTAATTCAGGTCAATGTATAGTTTACAAAAATTCAAGTGCTGTTTTAACTTTACCTGATGGCGTAACAGCAACGACTAACTCTGCAGTTAACTTCAATGGAGATGACGCTGTTGCGATTTATAAAACTTCCACTAAATCTTATGTGGATATATTTGGTAGAATTGGTGAAGATCCTGGGACTGCCTGGACAGTAGGTGGAAATACAACTGTAGATAAGACCCTTGTGCGCAAGGCATCTGTTACCAGTGGGATAACTACAAATCCAAGTTCAGGTTTTCCTACACTGGGTACAGAATGGACTATGCATGATATAGATACTGCATTATATCTTGGTTCCCATACGATGGATAGTGGCAATTCTTATGTTTCTGGCTATCAAGATAAGGATGTAGGCAATGTAACATCTTATGAAGTGAGCGGGCTGGAAGGCGACAAGACATATTATTATGTTGTTCGGGCTTATAATGAATATGGCTCCAGTGCTAATTCCAATGAAATAAGTGTAACAACAACATCAGCTCCACCACCTCCTACAATAACGGTTAGCACAACAGAACTTACCGGTTTTGGTTATGTTGAAAGTAGCGGACCTTCTTCGGAAAAGACCTTTACGATAAGTGGTTCTAATTTAACAGCTAATATCAGTATTGATGCCCCTACGAATTATGAAATATCCGAGGATAGCGGTGGTTCATTTAGTGCAGAAGACCCATTAGTGTTAACGCCAAGTGTAGGTAGTGTAAGTGAGACAACAATTTATGTGCGTTTGAAAGCTGGTTTAAGTGCAGGTAACTATAATAATGAAAACATAACAGCAAGTTCTACAGGAGCAACTTCTAAAACCGTTACTTGTAGCGGAACCATTACTCCACCTCCTACAATAACGGTTAGCACAACAGAACTTACCGGTTTTAGTTATGTTGAAAGTAGCGGACCTTCTTCCGAAAAGACATTTACGATAAGTGGCTCTAATTTAACGGAAAACATCAGTATTGATGCCCCCACGGATTATGAAATTTCCAAGAACAGCGGTGATTTATTTAGTGCAGAAGACCCATTAGTGTTAACGCCAATTGAAGGCAGTGTAAGTGTAACCACAATTTATGTGCGTTTGAAAGCTGGTTTAAGTGCAGGCAACTATAATAATGAAAACATAACAGCAAGTTCTACAGGGGCTACTGATAAAACCGTTACTTGTAGCGGAACTGTCTATAAACCAGAACCGAGTAACCATTGTTCTAATTTTGCTGCAGATAATGGAACTGACCCTAAATCTCAAATTTCCCTAAGCTGGACTGATGCAACAGGGAGTGTTATACCAGATGGTTATTTGATTAAAGCGGCTACTAATAGTTATGACAATATAACTAGTCCAGTAGATGGAACATCAGAAACTGATGGAACTTATGTAAAAAATGTTACTGCAGGTGTGCAAGCAGCTACTTTTTCTAATTTGAATAGCAACACAACCTACTATTTCAAAATATTCTCATATACCAATAGCGGAACTAATATTAATTACAAAACAGATGGGATTATTCCTCAAGTAAGTTGGACAACAGCAAAAGATCCTGCAATAGTAGAAATAATATTACCTCAATATATACAAGGACTTAATGGAACAAACAATCAAAGCTTACCTTGGGCTTGCAGATTAAAATTAGAAAATCTGACAGCTAATGCTACCTATAGATATTTTGGACAGTTTGTTCTTTCTACTGATGAGGCTACTACAAATGGTGCTGGTAATGACTGGTTTGTTAATTCAGATAATACTATCACTCGTAGTGCTTCATTAGGAATGAGCGATGCAGGAACATATTCGGAATTCACAACTGATGCTAATGGTTCATATACCGGTTGGTTTATGGGTGAGCCATCTGGGGATGTTAGATTTGCTCCTGGAAACAATCTATACTATAGGATAATGCTAAATGATGGTAATGGTGGAACCAGCATTGTAACTCGTTTAACTACTGCTAATTCCGTTAAGGTTATAAATTTTGGGACATCTACTGATGTTAACCAGGGAACATTCTTATATGGTGTTTCTCGGTCACCTGCAAAGAACTTTTTGTTTGTTTATGATAATGTAGAAGGAACTGGAAGGCCTATAGCTGGAAGTATTATAGAAAATGATGGATTAAATTTATCTGGTATTACTTCAATTCTTGGGTCTTATAGAACCTATGTAGACAATGTTTCTGGTGCATGGGGAGTAATAATTCCCAATTCAGTTGGAACAAAAGGATTTTCTGGAATTAAACGCGTTGAAAGTAGAAATCTTTCAGATGGTAGTTTATATGCTCAAGCTACAGATAGTGATGGTGTTTGGCCCAGCGGAGCAAATACGGAAAATCCAACAGGGGGTGATGAAACTCCAATAGTTTTAGATGAAAATGATGCTACTCTGCCAGTAGAATTATCTGCTTTCACAGCAAATATTAATTCCCAGGGTGGGATAACTTTAATGTGGGCAACTCAATCCGAGACGGGAGTAAATGGTTTTTATGTGAATAGGGCAAGGGTGAATGACCTGTCAATAGCAGAAAGGATTAGTCCTTTAATTCCAGGCAGCAATACTTCTCAGCAGCAGGTTTATGTGTATTCTGATAAAGAGGTCTATGAACCGGGAACTTATTATTACTGGCTGGAGATTCAGGATATAGATGGAGTAGTTAATTATTACGGTTCCAGGAGTGTTACTTTTGGTGGTAATGGTAATAATGGAACTCCGGAAATACCATTAGTTACAGGCATCCGTTCAATCTATCCCAATCCCTTCAATCCTTCCGCTACGATAATGTATGAACTTGAACAACCAGCAAACTTGAATATAGAAATATACAATAACCGTGGTCAGATAGTGCGCAGTTTTGAACTTGGACTAAAAGAGGAAGGAAGATTTAAACTGGAATGGGATGGAACAGATAATTTTGGCAACACTTGTGGAACGGGAATATATTTCATCAAGATGCAAGCAGGGAAGGAGATGTTTATTAAAAAAGCCGCGCTGGTAAAATAAAATAATGAAGAAAGTTCCGTAGGAACGATACATATTAACAACGGGTTTTGAAACTAAAATTACCCCTGCTCTGACGGGCGGGGGTAATTTTAAGTAGGAACTTTCTTCTTTCTTCGTTCTTTCTATTCGCCGGGTTTTGCACCCGGCTAATAGCAGAAAACCAAGACCAACTACTTGTTTTGACTTACAATTTTGCCACTGCCCTCTCTGAAACCACAACCCACAAATTGCAAACACTAACAACCGTACTACAACTGGTCTCCAAACCTCAAAATTGTGAGTTAAAACAAGAACCCCGCACACTGGCAACCGAGCTTCACCAACCCCTCAAATTCCACAATCGTGAAAGAAGGTATTTTTTCACATTTGCAAAGTTGGGTTGGAATTGTTCAGAAATAGTGACTTCGGGGCGAATTTTTGTTTTAACTCTAAACCGAGCTTCAGCTTTGAAAGTTAAAGGCAACGAATAAAATTTCCTGTTGCGTCTACATCTCGTTGCAATCACAGAAGAATCGGTTTAGAGTCAAAACTTCACCACCACAGAAGAATCGGTTTAGAGTCAAAACTCTCACAGCTTTGAAAGTTGAAGGCAACGAATAAAATTTCCTGTTGCCTCAAATTATAGTTGCAATCACAGAAGAATCGGTTTAGAGTCAAAACTTCACCGATTAACGACGGGTTTCAACCCGGTGATTAGATAATACCGAACAAAACCTTTCTCCCTTATAAGAAAAGTTCCGGAGGAACGACAGATA
>Ga0265297_10001462_pt1 | contig 55306 bp, 53 predicted proteins | sample Munlanlwell13791_FD_192502 | JGI IMG/M metagenome (GOLD analysis project Ga0265297, IMG submission 192502) | Leachate microbial communities from a municipal landfill in Southern Ontario, Canada - Leachate well 137-91 | ecosystem: Engineered > Solid waste > Landfill > Unclassified | place...
CAGGACATTGAACGCCGATATTCAGCTGGAGGCTTATTATTTTAAATAACAAGGCGAAAATATTTCCGCTGACCGGAGCGTTTGTTGGAGCGGCCCTGTTTTTTGGGATGGGTAACTTTTCTGCTTTTTCCCAGGAGGCCGAGGAAGCTCCTGAGGATTCCCAGCAGGAAGCGCCTGAGCAGGAACCGGAATTCCTGAATTTTTCGGATCCTTTTGAACCGTCGCTGCCCGCCCTCCAGCCGGAAATGCCGCAGGAGGTGCTGGAGGAGGGGCCGGATGAACCGCAGGGAGAAATCGTCCCTCCGGCTTTGACGGTCAAGGGGACCGTCTGGGGGACAAAGCAGCCGCGGGCCATCATCAACGACGGGATTTATGGGGAAGGGGACATGATTGCGGGTACGGATGCCAGGGTTTTAAGGATCAATGAGACCGGTATCCTTTATGAATATCAAACCAAAAAGTTTCTGATGAAAAGATCAGAATGGAGCGGTGTCGGCAAGGAGGCCACATGAATGTCGTGATCAGGCAATCCCTGGTATTGCTGATGGTTGCAGCGGCGCTTTCAGCTTTCCCCGCAGTCCCCGGTCATGCGGAATTTGATTTTTACGCCAATGATCTGATCGGCAAGGAGTCCTACAGGCGGATTTCCATGGATTTTCAGGACGCCAGCCTCAAAACGGTCCTGAAGATCTTTTCCGAGCAGGCCGGTTTGAATTTCATCGCGGCCCAGAATGTCCAGGACAGGCAAGTGACCCTCTTTTTGAAGGACGTGCCGCTCCAGGAAGCCCTCAACAAGATCATGGCCGCCAACAATCTGACGTATGACCTGGATCCCGCCGGAAATATTTTTGTCGTCAAGGAATGGGGCCGGCCGGATGTGGAGACCGTCACAAAAATATTCCCTCTCAAATACACGCGCCTGCAGGGCTCGCGCATGGCGACGGCCATCGACAATGGGGCCACGGCTGCCAGTTCGGCGGATGCCGGCACAGCGGATAGCGGCGGGGGAGGCGGGGCTGCGGGCGGAGGAGAAGCAGGGGGCACCACAGGAGGCATCGAGGAATCCATCAAATCGGTCTTAACGACGAACGGCAAGGTGGCCGTGGATTTTCGCACCAACAGCCTGATCATAACGGATATTCCTTCCCAGTTCGGGATCATTGAGAAACTGATCGCTCTTCTGGACACCCTTACGCCTCAGATCATGATCGAGGTGGAGATGCTCGATGTTTCCAAGAGGACGATCGATGAGATGGGTTTTGATACGACGTCGAGCCTCATGAAACTGACGGGCGGCAGCACCCAGACCAAATTTCCTAATTTCATGGCGGATGGAGACGTCATCACACCGTCAGAGTTTACTTACGGGACACTGGGGGCCGATGTTTTCACGGCGGTCCTGGATCTTTTGACGACCGACACGCGCACAAAGTTTCTGGCCAGGCCGAGGATCCTCACTTTGAGCAATGAAACGGCCTTTATCAAGATTACGACGAGCGAGGCGATCGGCCAGAACACGGTGACGAGCTCTTCGGAAGGAACGGCGACGAGCACGGTCGAGGCCGAACGCGTGGAAACCGGTGTTTCGCTGAAGGTCACGCCGCAGGTGGATATGGATACAGGGATCGTGACTATGTTCGTCCAGCCTTCTGTCGCCGAGGCCAAGGCCGGGGCCACGTTTGCCAACACGACCTATAAAGATCCTGAGGTCAGGACATCCGCCTCGACGCTTCGCGTCAAAAGCGGGGAAACGATCGTCGTGGGCGGCCTGATCCGCAACAAGGAAGAAGTGACGGTTAAAAAGATCCCGTTTTTCGGGGACATCCCCCTTGTGGGCGCGTTTTTCCGGCACAAGGATTCCACGATCGAGGACCGGGAATTGATTGTGTTCATTACTCCGCATGTCCTGGATTATAAAGACGCCGTGACGCTCGCCAAGGGCGGACAGATCGCGCCGACTTTGTCATTCCGGTCTCACCGGGAGCAGGCCACGCCTGTGGCCCGCAGGGAAGAGGTGGACAACATGCTGGAGAGGTGGGAGAACTAAAACCCATGGCAAGACCGTATTTGAAATTAGGGGAGATCCTTGTCAAGGAAGGGATCATCTCGCAGGGGCAGCTGGAAGAGGTCATAAAAACCCAGGCCAAGGAGGGCGGCCGGTTCGGCGAAATTTTGCTGAAAATGGGCTTTGCCACCGAGGAAGACGTGGTTGTGGCCCTTGGGAAACAGCTGAATCTTCCCTATGTGTCCATGGGCAGCGGCCTCCTGAAGCCGGTTATCGACCAGAACCTGGACCTGCTCATCCCCAAGGAATTCGCCATCAAGAATTCCGTTCTGCCTCTTTCCAAAAACCTGAATTCCCTGACGTGCGCGATCATCGATCCCCTCGACGTCATCCTCATTGACAATTTGCGCAAGGTCACGAACTGCGAGATCAATCCGGTGATCGCGACCAAGACGGAGATTCATAAAGCGATCGAGGATTTCTACGGCAAGAGGGACATCCTGAAGGCGGCGGTCAAGGAATCCTATTCCATGACCGATGAGTTTCAGCCTTCGGTGGAGCTGGACGCCGAAGAATTGAGCATCGACCGGCTGATCGCCAGGGCCGAAGAAGCGCCGGTCGTCAAACTGGTGGATCTGATCATTAAACAGGCCATCGACGAGCGCGCTTCCGATATTCACATTGAGCCTTTCAAAGAGAAGATCAGCCTGCGTTACAGGATCGACGGCACGCTCCATGAGATCCCCCCGCCGGCCAAGCACCTGCATTTGCCCATTGTTTCCAGGATCAAGATCCTTTCCAAACTCGATATCGCCGAAAAGAGGCTGCCGCAGGACGGCGGTTTTTCCGTTCGTTTTGAAGGGCGTTCCATCGATATGCGTATTTCCGTCATGCCCACGGTTTATGGCGAGAAGATCGTTATGCGTATTCTGGACAAGGAGGGCGTGAGCCTGGACCTGGCGCAGATGGGTTTTATTCCGTCCCAGCTGGAGTTTTTTCGCAAGGCCATCCGGGCGCCGTATGGGTTGATCTTTATGACCGGGCCCACAGGCAGCGGAAAATCCACCAGCCTTTACGCCGCGCTTTCGGAAATCAAATCGCCGACGAAAAATATCGTGACGGTCGAAGACCCCGTGGAATACCATCTGGAAGGGATCAACCAGGTCCAGATCAAGCCGGAGATCGGCCTGACGTTTGCCTCAGCCCTGAGATCGTTTCTCCGCCAGGACCCGGATATCATGATGGTCGGGGAGGTCAGAGACCTGGAAACAGCGCAGATCTGCGTCCGCTCCGCCCTGACGGGCCATCTGGTTTTGAGCACGCTCCACACCAATGACGCGCCTTCGGCGATCACGCGCCTCATCGATATCGGGGTCGAATCCTACCTCCTGATGCCCTCTTTGATTTTGATTGTGGCCCAGCGCCTGGTCAGGCGGCTATGCCTGGATTGCAAAGAGGCCTATGAGCCGTCGGCGGAGGAGAAGACCCGCTTTAATCTCAACACGGATTTGATCTATCGCGCCAAAGGCTGCGACAAGTGCAACCATATCGGGTATAAAAAACGGACCTGTATTTCCGAGGTTTTGTATATTGACGATGAAATGAGGGAGCATATCGCCACAGGAGTGAGCGCCCAGCAGATCAAGAAGCTTGCCAGCAGCAAGGGGATGATGACCCTTTATCAGAGCGGTTTGAAGAAAGTGGAAGAGGGGATCACGTCCCTGGAAGAAGCCCTGAGCGCGACCATCGGAGTCGATTAATGCCTAAGTTTTCCTATATCAGCCGTAAGGCCAGCGGAGAAAAAGAGGTCGGCGTCATCGAAGGCGCGGGCCAGGACGAGGTCGTCGCGCAGCTGCAGCGTAAGGGGCTGATCGTGACATCCATCATTCCGTTTGACGTCGGCCGTAAAGAGTCCCAGGACGGCCCTGACGGCAAGGTCGTCAAGAAGCAGTTGACGCACAACGGCATAAATGCCAATGACATGGTGCTTTTTGCCCGGCAGCTGGCCATGCTTTTGGGGGCAGGCGTCAGCCTTTTGCGGGCCCTGGATGTCATCTCCAAACAGGTTGACAGCAGGAAGCTTCACGACATCATTACCCAGGTGGGCCAGGACATGGAGGCGGGCCGCACCCTGAGAGATTCTCTCGCGAAATTTCCGGATGTTTTTTCGCCCCTGTGGCTTAATTTGATCGAAACGGGTGAGGCCAGCGGTAATCTGCCCATGGTGCTTGAGAGGCTGGCGTATTATCTGGAAGAGTCGGCCAGTTTCAAGAGGAAGATCATTTCCGCCATGCTTTATCCGGGCATCCTGCTCTTCGTGTCGGTTTCCGCCGTTTTCTTTTTCGTCATTAAGATCGTTCCCACGTTTTCCAACATCCTTGTGAATTTCGGCGTGGAATTGCCTCTGCCCACGCGAATGCTGATCGGGTTGAGCGATCTTTTGACAAAGAACCTCCTGTGGCTTGCCATGGGCGTGGCCGGCTTCGTTTTTCTCTACAGGCACATGAAGAGCCGTCCGCCTTTTGACAGGATCCTGGAACGGGTGTTTTTCAGGATTCCCATTTATGGAGAATTCCTTCGTTTCATGCTGTTGGAGCGTTTCGCGACCACGATGTCCATTTTGATCGAAAGCGGGGTTCCGATCCTTTACGCCCTTGAGATTTCCGAGCGAAGCGCGGGATCCATCCGGATGGCTGAGGCCATCGGCTATATCAAAAGAAACGTTAAGGAAGGGCGCAGCATGGCCGCTCCCATGGACAGGAGCGAATTCTTTACGCCCATGGTTGTTCAGATGGTGGCGATCGGCGAAGAGATCGGAGAATTGTCCAACATGCTCAAGCGCATCGCCAAATACTATCAGGATTACCTGGAAACTTTTGTGGCTCGGCTGGCGACCATTTTCGAGCCTTTGATGATCGTTTTCATCGGCATCATCATCGGCGCCATGGTCATTTCCATCTTTTTGCCGATCTTCAGCATCGCCTTCATGAAGACGGGATAATTTTTTCATAAGTTACTTGACGGATATGGGTTAACATGTTAATATCCTTTTAATCCTGGATATAATCCGTTTTTATATAAATTAATTTTTTACTAAAAGGAGGGGCAGATTATGGTTTTCGGAAAGAAGAGAAGTGGTTTTACGCTGTTGGAACTTATCATCGTCATCGTCGTTATCGGTATCCTGGCGTCTATCGCTTTGCCGAGATACATCAGGATCGCGGAAAAGGGCCGCGTGGCGGAAGCCAAGAACATGCTGTCTTCCATCCGCAGCGCCAATATGCGCTATGCCGCTCAATGGAATGCCTATACCAACAACATCAGCCGTATCGATGTGAACCTGCCGAGCCCGAAGTTCTTCAACTGTTCGCCGATTGCCGCAGCCAACGTCAGCTCGGAAACCCAGCAGATCGCCGGTTGCCGTCGCACAGCGATCGATAACCCGGGGATGGGTTCTTACTGGATCAACATCACCATGGGTGGTAATATTTCGTCTGATACCACAGGCTCGACCGTTTTGTAATTGTTTTTTATTCGTTTTCCAAGACTCCGGCGATCGGCTTTTGAAGTCATCGCCGGAGTTTTTGTTTGCGCTCGTTATGTCCTTTGTACGGACTTATAGACCGGCCAGATTATGATGAACCTGATTTTCGTCCTGACGACAGAATGCCAGTTGTCCTGTCCCCATTGTCTCCGAGGCGAGGTCGGGCCCCAACACCTGTCATTTGAAGTCTTCCGCAAGGCCATAGAGGGCGCCAGGCCTTACGGCATAGAGAACGTGCATTTGACAGGGGGCGAGCCTTTTCTCTACAGGCAATTGGGTGAGGTTTTCGCGTATGCCGAGCGGGAGCGGTTGTCTTTGACATTTTCCACCAACGGCCTTCTTCTGTTTGAGCACGAAGAGCTTTTGAAAAAGTACAGGAACGTGATCAGGATGCTTCATGTGAGCGTGGAAAGCCCAAAACCGCAGGTGTATGAGGCTGTCAGGGGGAAGGGCCATTTTAAGGCTGTGTGTGAGGCCTTGAAATTCTGCCGCCGTCTGAGGATCCCGTTTTCGGTTTTGTGTTGCGTGAGCCGGATCAATAAGGATGAGGCCGGCCCCTTGATCCGGTTTGCCAGGAAGCAGAAGGCCGCTTTTGCCGTTTTTACCACAGTCCTGCCTTGCGGCCGCGCGAGGAAAAACGGGGTTGAATTATCCGAGCCTGAACGCAGGCTTTTGCTGGATGAATTGTTGAAGCGTCAGAGTGTTCATGCCTTTGATCCGCTGAATATTTTTTCTCTTCCTGTTCATATCGGAGAACCGGTGTTTGCCTCAGACCGGCAGGCGATCATGTGCTCGAACCAGGGCCTGCGCAACCTGACCGTGGATGTGGACGGAAAGCTCCATTTTTGCTGTTTTTTGACGGTCTATGGATTGAGCCCGGAGGCGGAAAGCCGGATAAAAATCGTGTCTTTGCTGGATCATGATTTTGACGAGGCCTACGGGGAGTTTGTCCGGCAGATGGGATTTTTTTGCCAGGGGCGCCTGGCGGATCTTAAGGCCGCGGCCGATAAGGACAGCCTGGATTTCAACAGCTGTTTTTACTGTCACAAAAAACTGGGTTTGTGAATTTGCGGATCTGAAGGAAAGGGGGTTCTTTTTGAAGACAAAAGGTTTTACGCTGATAGAAATGATGATGGTTGTGGTGATTGTCGGTATTCTGGCTTCCATGGCTCTCGCCCGTTATATCCGCGTCGTCGAAAAGGGCAGGTCGTCTGAGGCCCGCCATATCCTGGGATTGATCAGGGATTCGGAGCTCGCTTATTATGTCGAATGGGACGGTTACACGAACAATTTCGCAACTCTGGGGCTGGCGCTTCCGGGCGGTTCCTGTAACGGGTCGTATCATTTCCGTTATGCTATTACGGGCGCGCCCGCGTCTTTTACGGCCACAGCCACCCGATGCACCAGCGGCGGCAAGTCTCCCAACGCGCAGACGAGTTTTGTCTTGAATATTACCCCTGCCGGCGTTCTTAACGGAACGGGTGGATTTGTGTAATCGAGCCAAGTCGATTGTTTCAAAGCGTTTGTTGTGATAAAATAGGAACACATATGAAAAACAAAATCTTTTTTCCAGGACGATTCGGATTTACGTTAATTGAAGTCATGGTCGTTGTGGTTATCATCGGTATCCTGGCCGGCGTGTCCGCTGTGAGTTATCGCAATACCCGCGAAAAAGCCCTGGACAGGGAGGCTGTGGCCGCTCTTCGCCTGATCCGGGCCGGGGAACGGCAATATTACGCGCGCATGGAGAGGTTTTGGCCTGCCGGGTCTAATATCACCAATATCGCGCATATCAACGGGAACCTTTCCATTGATCTTCGCACCGGTGTCTGGAATTATTCCGTGCAATCCAATTCCGGGGGCTCGACATTTTCATCCAATGCCCGCAGGCTTTCCAGGACATGGACTATTACGAGCGCCAACAGTAATCCCGCATGCACTGGGTCCTGCGTGTAAGCCGATTTGAGGAGACGGGATCTTTTATGATGAAGGAACAATCTCCGAAGATGCATCCGGCCGCGGCGCTGCGTTTTCACAAGGGTTTCACGATGATGGAGATCCTTGTGTCCATGATGATTTTGGCCCTTTTGGCAGCGGGTTTTTTCAGCGTGGCTGTGTCCGGCAGGAATCTCACCTGGCGTTCCAGGATGCGGTTTTTGGCTTCAGAGATCGCCCGGCACAGGCTGGAGGAATTAAGATTCCATGTCCGCGCGGACACCTGGAGCAATACGAGCAATCCCCTGTATCCTACCGGGACCTGGTCCACGTGGGTGGCGGCCCCGGAAAACTCCTTGTTTCAGACGCGGCGTTTTGTGGGCACGATGGGGACCTTTCAATGCCGCAATGTAACCGTACAGGTGAGATGGAATGAATCAGGCATTTAAAAAAGAGGGGGGAATGACCCTTGTGGAACTGGTCCTTGCCCTTGTGCTTTTGAACGTCATTATTTTGACGGGAATTTCCATGGAATTCGGGACGAGGCGCATCCTGTCTTCCACAGACCTGGAGGCGCAGCTTCTTGGGGAGCTCTCGCCCATCCTGACCCGTATTTCCAGGGACATCAGCCGCGGGATCGGACAGTTTAACGTCTCGCCTTACGGGTCAACTCCTGTGGGAGGATGCAGTCCTACCTTGCGGATTTTGACGGATTCCAACGGGAATGGTGTTGTCGATGTCGGGACGGATATCACGGTCGCCTACGGTTACAGAAATTCGGCCCACGAAATGAGATATTTTCCGAATGTCGCGTCTCCCTCTTACAGTGTTTTATCGGACAGGATCAGTTCATTTTCCGTTTCGTATAACGCGACATCCGGGCAGGTGAGATTTGCCATCGGGGCCAGGATCAATGCCTCCACGGGTGTCAATTTGACCAATCCGGAGATCATTGTTAATTCCAGCGGTCAGTTCCGCGGTTCCTCTTTTCATTAGTTTTTTTCCTTAAATTTGGGGCAGTAGCTCAGCTGGGAGAGCATCACGTTCGCAACGTGGGGGTCGTGGGTTCGAATCCCATCTGCTCCACCAATTTTTTGCGACAGAGCAAAAAATTGGTGGATGCCGGGATAAGCGTCGCGAAGCGATAAGCTGAGCAGCTTAACCCGGCGCCACCACCGCCAAAGTGTTTTGCGCCAGAGCAAAAAATTGGTGGATGCCGGGATCCCGTTTCACGGGATATCGCCGGCATGAAATTAATGTGCTTATAAGCGTCCCCGAAGGGGATAAGCTAAAGCAGCTTAGCCCGGCGCCACCGCCAAAGTGTTTTGCGCCAGAGCAAAAAATTGGTTCTTTTTTTAGAGGTAACGTCAAATCCTCGGCATGAACATACGTCTGTTTAGACCCCTCCTTTTTCTTGCATCCTTGTGCCTTTTGATATTTGCCCTGCATCTGCATTCCGTTCTTGCCTCTGAAAAACCGCATCAGGCCTCTTATTATCAGAAGCTGGAAAACAAGATCGTTCAGTGCCTGCTTTGTCCCAGACAATGCGTGATTTCCGACAAGCAGAGAGGGTTTTGCGGCGTCAGGGAAAATCAGGGGGGAGAGCTTTATACCCTTGTTTACGGAAAGCCCTGCTCTTTACACCTGGACCCTATTGAGAAAAAACCTCTGTTCCATGTCCTCCCCGGCGCCAGGACCTTTTCCCTGGCAACGGTCGGATGCAATCTTAAGTGTAAATTTTGCCAGAATTGGCAGATCTCGCAGGCTTCGGTCGAAGACGTGGCCGTGTTGAGCCTGAGCCCAGAACAGGTGGTTGAAAAAGCCAGGGAAAGCGGAGCCCCGGTTATTGCCTATACCTATACCGAGCCGACGGTTTTTTATGAATATATGTTTGATATCGCCCGGCTTGCCAGGAAGGCGGGTTTAAAAAATGTCATGCATTCGGCGGGGTTCATCAACGAAGAGCCCTTGCGCAAGCTCTGCCCTTATCTGGATGCCGCCAATATCGATCTCAAGGGCTTTAGCGAAAAATTTTACTCCCAGATGACGCTGGGCAGGCTAGAGGATGTTTTGAGGACGCTTGAGATCCTCAAAAGCGAAGGCGTTTGGGTCGAGGTGACAAATCTTCTTATTCCCGGGGTTAATGACAGCCCTGAGGAGATCCGTAAACTCAGCCGATGGATCGCCACACGCCTGGGACCAGAGACACCTCTGCATTTTTCGAGATTTTGGCCGCTTCATAAGCTCCTGCATTTGTCTCCGACCCCGGTTTCGGCGCTGCGCATGGCGAAAAAGATCGCCCAGGAGGAGGGTTTGATGTATGTTTACATCGGCAACGTGCCCGGCACAGAGGATGAGGATACCCTCTGTCCCCGATGTCAGGCCAAGGTCGTTGACCGCGCCTCTTATGTCATTACTTCGCTCCATGTTGTGGAAGGAAAATGCGGGCATTGCGGCGCGCCGCTGGAAGGGATTTGGGAATAAGAATGATTCGGCGACTCGGGTCTTTAGAGACCTGAATTCCGAAGACTGAAATCAGAAGTCAGAAAGACCAAAGGATGACGGACGAAAAAATTAAGAATGAAGAATGGCCAGTCAGTAAGAAGCAATTAGTGTTTTTTCTATGAAAAAATATATAATACTTTTGATTTCTTTCTTCAGAAGATCCATTTTTATTTGCGGTATTTCGTTCTTCATTCTTCATTTTTCGTTTTCCATTGCTTTTGCAGGGAGGGTCAAAGAGCCCAATGTCGCGGGAACGTTTTATCCTTCTGACGCCGATGAACTTTCTTCCCGGATCGAGGAATATCTTAAGGACGCCGGACCTGTTTCGCTGGAAGGCGAACCTCTTGTCCTGATCGTTCCGCACGCCGGTTACGTCTATTCCGGCCCGGTGGCCGCTTACGCATACAAGGTTTTGCAGGGGAAATCCTTTGATCTGGTCGTTGTTCTTGCCGCCAGTCATTTCTATCCTTTTCGCGGGGCTTCTGGTTATGGGGAAGGATTTTTCAGGACGCCTCTGGGCCTTCTGGAGGTTGACAGCGAGGCGGCCGGGGAATTCCTTGATTACGGACAAGGGCTGATTGTTGAGAGGCCGGGATATTTTGAGCGCGAGCACTCCATTGAAGTGGAACTTCCGTTTCTCCAGAAGGTCCTGCCCGCGGGTTTTAAGATCCTGCCCATTGTCATGGGGGAGATGACTTATGAACAGTGCGGCGAGCTGGCAGGCGCGCTGGTCCGGCTTTCGCAAACGCGCAGGGTCCTTGTGGTCGCAAGCACGGATTTGTCCCATTACAAAAGTTATCAGGAGGCTCAAAGATACGACTCAAGGACCGTGGATTTTCTAAAAGCCATGGATTCCCGGGGCTTGTGGGATTCCGTGGCCGGCAGCGGATGGAATGTTTGCGGCGTTCGCCCTGTCGTGACATCATTGTTATACGCCAAGAAGCTGGGGGAGGAGAAGATGGTGATCCTCAAATACGCGAATTCCGCAGACACTGCCGGGACCAGGGACCGTGTGGTCGGATATGTGAGCGCTGCGGTCGTATCCGGGGAGAAAGCGCCCGGCATTCAAAAGTCAGACCCGCGGGTTCAAGAACAGGATCGGAACGATGGAGAGGATGATATGCTGACAGATTCGGACAAGAAGCGCTTGCTTGAGATTGCCAGGCAGACTATCAGGGCCCAGGCTGCCGGAGATCCTTTGCCCGCCTTCCATGAAACAAGCCCGGGATTAAACCTGAAGAGGGGTGTTTTTGTCACGCTTCACCAGAAAGGGGCCCTTCGCGGCTGTATCGGGCTTTTTTCATCAGACCGGCCTTTGTATCAGTCTGTCCAGGAGATGGCTGTTGAGGCTTCCAGCCGGGACTATCGCTTTGCGCCTGTCCGCTCGCAAGAGGTTCCGGAGCTTGTGATTGAAATATCCGTCCTGACGGAACCTGAACTTCTCGGTGATTGGCACAAGGTTCGGCTTGGAACCGACGGTGTGATCGTGCGCAAAGGTTCTTCCAGTGGCGTGTTCCTGCCCCAGGTTGCCGGTGAAACCGGATGGGACAAGGAGACGTTTTTGGGTGAGCTGTGCCGGCAAAAAGCGGGCCTGCCTCCTGATTCCTATAAAGATCCCGGCACCAGGCTCTATGTTTTTCAGGCCATTATTTTTAGCGAAGAAAAATAAAACCTCATGACCGCAAAAATCCTTTGGAGCCTTTTTATCACCGGTTTTGTCTTAGGGTACGGCCCTTGCCTGTTGAGCTGCGGCCCGCTTTTGATCTCCTATATTTCCGCCACACAGCCCGGCCCAAAACAGGGATTGAAGTTCTATTTAATTTTTTCTTTAACCCGTATTTTGGTCTATGGCGTCCTGGGGATCCTGGCGGGATTTTTCGGGCAATGGGTCATACAGAATTTTTTTGAAAGCCAGTGGCTGAAATGGGCGTTCGGGGCTTTCGGCTTTTTTTTGATCATCCTGGGACTGGCGCTCCTTTTGCAAAAGCTGCCGTCCCATGATTCATGTCATGGATGGCTTGGCCGGTATTTGAAAGGGGGAGAGCATCACGCCGTCCTGTTTTCCCTGCTGGTTTCCCTGTCCCCGTGCCTGCCGCTTTTGGGCGTGCTTGGCTATGTCGCGCTGGTTTCGGATACCTGGATAAAGGGGCTTGTGTTTATGTCGGCGTTCGGCCTGGGGACCTCGATCAGCCCCTTGATCATTTTTTGCGCGGCCGCGGGGTGGCTGGCGAGGCTGTCCCGACGTTTTGAATTCTGGTTTTTGATCTTACGGGTTTTGTGCTGCGGGATCCTGGTCTTTCTGGGGCTTCAGCTCTTGTCCGTCCTGTATCCTTAAAAGGCAAGGAGTGGGAAATGAACCGGTTTTATGTTCCAGAAGAGAATATCCGCCAGGACCAGATCTTCATCCTTCGGCCGGATGATATCCGTCATGTCCGCAAGGTGCTGCGGATCCGTCCCGGGGAAGAACTTCTTGTCACGGATGGTGAGGGCTCGTCTTACATCGCGTTTCTTGAGCGGGCTGATGCGGACGCCTGTGTCCTTAAGGTGCGCAGCAGGCTGGAAAAAAAGACGCGGGAGGATTCAAAAATCCGCCTGGCTTTAGCCGTGGCCGTTCCCAAAAACACGAGTTTTGAGGAGGTTATAGACAAGGGGACCCAATTGGGCGTTGACGAATTCATTCCGCTGGTGACGCAACGGTCCTCGGTTTCGTTAGAACAGATTCAGAGAAAAATGCCGCGTTACCGCCGTGTTTTGGAAGCGGCTGCCTGTCAAAGCGGAGTCTTGTTTCTGCCGTTTTTGCGGGAGCCGATGGGTTTTGAGGATTTCCTGGACGTTTCCTCCTGCTATTCCCTGCGCCTTTTGCCGAATCTCTTCCTGCAGACCCAGACATTCCAGGATGTCCTGAAGAATTTTTCCGGCTGCCGTGTCGCGGCCTGCGTCGGGCCGGAAGGCGATTTTACCGAAGATGAGGTCCGTCTGGCCATGGCCCGCGGATTCCAGGGTTTGAACCTGGGGGATTCAGTTTTACGCGTGGATACGGCCGCGATTTCCATTGCCGCCGCTTTGCGGATTTTTCTGGTCTAGCGCGCGAAGTCCATGAAAACCTTCCATTTAAAGACCTTCGGTTGTAAGGTTAATCAGTGTGATTCCCAGGACGTTAGGTACCGTCTTCTGCAATCGGGTTATACGGAAACGCGCGATTGCGGCGACGCGGACCTGCGTATTGTGAATACCTGTTGCGTTACGTCCCAGGCGGAAAGAAGATCCAGGCAGGCGGTCCGGATAGCGGGGAGGCTGGGGCCTTCTGTGGTATTGGGATGCTGCGCCAGCTACGCCAAAGACGTTCTGCGGGGGTTTCGGGGCGTTGAGCAGGTTTTTGGCCCGGGCCAAAAAAAGGATTTTTTTCGTTGGATTGGCGGCCGCGTAAAAAGAATTTCCACGCCTCAGCAGGCGCCTCGGTTTTTTTGCGGCCGGACAAGGGCCTTCTTAAAAATTCAGGATGGCTGCGACAACGGGTGCAGCTATTGCGTTGTTCCCCGTATGAGGGGCAGAGCCTTGAGCGTTCCCTTTCAACGCGTTTTGCTCCGGGTTTGCCAGTTTGTCTGCGCCGGGCATAAGGAGGTTGTTCTGACAGGCGTGAACCTGGGGTCTTTCGGCAGGGACGTTAATCCGGCGACGGATATTGTTGAGCTGATCACGCGCATAGAGGCGGTCGAGGGGATAGAAAGGATCCGCCTGAGTTCCATTGAGGCCTGGGATATCACGGAACATTTGCTTGAGAAAATGCGTTCTTCGTCAAAATTGTGCCCTCATCTCCATATTCCTTTTCAAAGCGGGGCCGATGAAGTGCTGAAGGCCATGAACAGAAGACAGGGGGTTTCCGACTATCGCAGGATTGTGGAAGCGGCCCGAAAACGCGTCAAAGATCTGATGATCTCCTGCGATATCATTGCCGGGTTTCCCACGGAAACCGAGAAGGATTTCCGGCAGACGCTTTCCTTTTTGAAATGGCTGAAGCCTTTGAAGACGCATGTTTTTCCGTTCAGTCCCAGAAAAGGGACGAAGGCCGCCTCATTCTCCTTATTGCCGTCTCCTTTGGTTAAAGAGCGCTCAGAAATCCTCAGGCAGAATGCTGCTTTTGCTTCTGAGGAGTGCCGCAGGGGCAGGATTGGCCGGATTTTGGATGTGCTTTTTGAGAGTAAGCGCAAGGATGTCTGGGAGGGCCATAGCCGCGAATATTTCCTGGTGAAGTTCCCGTGCGGCGCTGCCGGAAACTTGAGAAATGTGTCGGCAAAGGTGAAAGCGCTGGATTCAAAGGAGGGGGCCATCATCGGGGAATTATTAAATGACCGGGAACGGAGTTAGAACTTGACAAAAGGCCCTTTTTAGGTAAGATATAAAATAAAATAGTTTTTAAAAGATTTAATTATTCTTTATGTATAAATCCGCATCAATTTTTGTTCTGGCCGCGTTGTCATTTCTGGCATTAACTGTCTTTCCAGACACCTCATGCGCTGTTTTTGATTTGTCTGCGACACAGTTGGAGGGAGGGTTTGACCTTCGCTTCGGCAGGGTCGAGCCAACGGATTTTAAGGCTGTCAGGCAGTTAACAGTCCGCGTGAATTCCGACATTGGAAAGGCCTACCGCGTTTTTCAGCAGCTCATACAGCCGTTATCCAAGGATGACGGGCAGCTTATTGACCCGGGCCAGTTTCAAATGTATGCCCTGGCCGGCTCCAACGCGCGCGGCAGTCTTATCTATGGCCAGGAGGAGCCTGTGAGCGAGGACCGCAGGCTTGTTTACACATCTGACAGCGCGGGCACCGAAGATTCTTTTCAGCTTGTTTACACGATCGCCCCGAAGAAGGATCAGCTTCCGGGTTCCTACAGAGGGCGTATGGCGCTCATTCTTGTGCCTGTGGATAATGCCGCCGAATCCCAGGTCGTCGTCAATGTCCAGGTTTACGCGGAGTTGACCACAGGATCTTCGGCCGTCGCGGAGATGACCACCAGCAGCGGTTCCGACCGCCTGAGTGTTCAGTCCAAAGACTTTAAGATCACGAAAACAGGGCTGGAAGGCGCCTGGCCTCAGATCAGGATCAAGATCTTCGGCCCCTTGGGCGCTCCTTACAGGATTTATCAGACCCTGGAGGGCGCGGATATGACTTCTTCGGAAGGTTATAATTTTGATTTAGAAGCGGTGAAGGTAGTCCTTTCCGGGGGCTCCAAAGGGGCTTCCGTATTTTCTGCCGGAAATCTCAAAGAGGCCAGACAGAAACAGTTGTTATACGCGTCCAGTCCGCGCGGCGATTCGGATGAAATTGTCATCACTTATCAGCCTGACGCGGATTTCCGTTTGGCGCGAGCCGGCCTTTACAGGGGCCGTTTGAGCATTTCCCTGGAAACCGACGAGGTTTCGCAGGCGCCGCCGGCGAGAAAAACATTCGATCTGGAGTTTGATGTCGCGCCTTTATTCGATATCAGGGTTTATTCTCAGGAGACCGAAGGCGTATCCCTGCGTTTTGGAGAAGTCAGCTACAAGAGCGGACCCGTATCGTCTCAGACACAGATCTTCATCGAGTCGAACCTGGGCAAGCCGTATAAGGTTGTCCAGAGAGTTTCTTCTCCCATGGTCAATGAGACGGGAGAAAAGGTCCCTGATAAAGATTTCACCATGAAGGTCAGCGAAATACACGCGCAGGAAACCCCGGATTTTTATATCCGGGATTTTCAGGCCGTTAAAGAGGGGGAGCATATTATTTTTTCATCGGGTCCGGGCGGCTTGAGCGGGGACATGAAGGTGGAATACAGGCTGGCCATGGGGCCGGATTCTCCGGCAGGCAATTACAACACGCGTATCGGTTATTCTCTTGTTTTGGATTAAAGAGCGGGTTTTAAAGTTTGATAACGAAGGAAGGGAGGTGAGTATCATGAAAAGAACAATGATCACATGGTTGATGGTGGCTGCTTTTCTGGCCATGAACGCGGCTCCTGCGGCTATGGCCCAGAGCGCCGTAGGTCCGTCGGGTTCAGCCGGCGCGACGGTGCCGTCTTACCTGGAATTCTCAATGTCGCGCGTCGTTAAGATGAGCGTGGCGAACGGTGATTCCGATCCTTTCAGCGACGGGACTGTTTTGACGTCTCCGTCTTTTGATTTCGGAACGCTGGTTCCGGCAGAAGACTCAGCCGGCAATTTCTTGTACATGCGGGGCGAGTTCTTCTACTACGTCCTTATGATCGCGGCAACTTCCGGTCGCAAGTACAGAATTACGGAGACAGGGTCCGTGTTGACAGGCCCGGGTGGCAAGACATTGCCCCGCGAGTCTGTTCTTCTGATCCCTGATTATCAGTGGCTGGATCAGCTCGGCGGCGTATCGCAGGGAGCTCCTCCGACTGCCGCAAACGTCGGCCCGGTGACAACGGCATGCGCTACAGGGAATCTGGTTTACCAGAGCGATCCCGGTGTGGGCAGGCTGGTGAGGGCTGTTATTGCCATTTCAGGGCCGCCTACGGGCGCCAGGTATCCTCAGAACTACAGCAAGGGATACAACGGATCCGTTGGTCAGGGGACAAAACAGGAATACGCGGCATGGAAGGCTGTCGGTCAGGACCAGACATCAGGCCGTTACACAGGAACGATCACGTTTTCTCTTGTTTTATATTAAGGAATAAAATCCCGCGCGGCCTGCCTTGATAAAGGGAGGCCGCGCAGGAACTCTTAAAAAAGAAAGCTTATGAAAAATTCAGGAAAAAAGGCGGTCCTCTGGTTCGCAGCGGCTGTGTTGTGCCTGGCGTTCGCAACCCCCGCGCTTGCCGGGCTTCGCATCGATAAGCCAAAGGTGAGGCTTTTGATCAAGCCGGGCAGCTACGCCAGCGACGAAATCAAGGTGGAGAACACGGGGAAAGAGACCATGGCCGTGAAAGTTTATCTGGAAGACTGGGTCTACAGCCAGCAGGACGGGGCCAAGGATTTTTTTCCAAAAGGGTCGACGCCGTTATCCTGCTCTCCATGGATGACGTTCTATCCGGCGGACCTGAAGCTGGAGGCGGGCAAGACAGCCATGGTCCGTTACACGGTGAACGTGCCGGCGGACGCCCGGGGCGGCCATTATTGCGTCATGTTTTTTGAAACAGCCGGAGGGGATATCGAACAGGACACCCCCGAAGGCACGACGGCTTTTATCAAAGTCTTGAATCGGGTCGGAGCCTTGTTTTATGTGGAGGCCGAGGGGACTGTCGAAAAGAAGGCGGAGTTGAGAAATATCCGGATCAATCAAAAGCTTAATGATTTCATCGTGAGCGCTGAATTCGCCAATACAGGAAATACGGACATCACGGCTCAAGGGACCTTTGATGTCCTTGATGCCAGCGGCGTGGTTTACGCCCGGGGGGCTTTCCAGGAGGTCTATACCCTTGCGGGAGACAAGGCCAGCCTCCAGGCAAGCGCTTTTTCCGTCAATCTCCAACCCGGCCCCTATGATATTCTCATGACTCTCGATTTTCAAAACGGCGGGTCTCTGATCCAGGAAGCGAATTTTACGGTGGGCGCCCGGGGAGAGGTCCAGGACATCCGTCTTAAATAAATGATATGAAAAAAATTTTGGCTACTTTTTTAATTGTTTTAATAAGCCTTGCGCAACCTTGCCTGCCCTTGGTCCGCGGCGCTGTGTCAGGAGGCATCGGGGATCTTTTGTGTGAAAAGGGGATGTTCTATTTTGACAGGCAGCAGTATCTCCAGGCGCTGGCGGAATTCAAAAAAGCCCTGCTGGCGAATCCCGAATCAGAGCTGGCCCGCGCTTATATTGATGTGATTGAAGACCAGATGACAGACGAGGCCGCTGGTCCTCCCGGCGCTCCCGGTCGCAGGGGAAAGGCTATCGATCTTTCCTTAGAAGAGATGGAGAGGCGTTTCAAGGCCAAGCCTTTGCCGAAACAGGGCCGGTCTTTTGTCAGGGAGCAGACATTTTCGATCCAGACGCAACCGGAGTTTTCTGTCGGCCAAGGGGATGTTCCTGAGATAGAGCCGGAAGTTTTTCAGGACGGCGCTGTGGGGCAGAGGCCTTCGTCCTCCCCCGAACAGGAATCGGTCGTGGCATTGGATTTGACCGGACAACAGGGTGAGGATATTCAACTCTTTATGGGGGAATCCGTCCTTTTGAAGGGATTTTCTGTCCGGCGCCACCTGGTGACGCATCCGGCGATCCTGGAGGCCGCTTCCATGCCGGGCGAGGAACTTCTCCTGAAACCTCTGGATATGGGGAATGCATTTTTGCATGTTTGGAACGAACAGGGCGAGCGAAAGAGTTACAGGATCGTCATAGGACCAAGGCGGTTTGATGAGGCTTTTCTCCAGGAAGAGGAGAAGAGGGTTTACGAGGAGAGCCTGCCTGAATCTTTTAAATTCGGATATTCCATTTCCGGGGATACGTATATGACGGGCAGGGGTGCCGGAGACCTGAGCCGGACCTCCCATACCCTGGCCTATACGTCTTCTGTGACAGGGCAAACTCCTTATGGACGGTTTGATTCCTCTGTCCAGGCCAACAGGACCAACGCGGGGATTTACCGTGTTTCTAATGTGAGGCTTGGTCTCAGCGACGCCCACTTTGATCAGTTCAAGGATATCGATATCCGCGGGTTTGATTTCAGTTCTACTTTCAGCGCCTTCGGTTTTCCTTCGAGCGATTTGAGGGGTATCAGGGTTGACGCCCCTATGTTTCATAAGGCCCTGGAATATTCCGCGTTTTGGGGAGCTGTGCCCCTGGGGGATTTTACGTTCCTTTCGCCTGACTCCGGTCTTTCCAAGACAAAGAAGGCATGGCTGGAGGGTATCGGTATCGATTACAAGCTTTCGGAAAAGGCGTCCTTAAAAACGTTCTACGCGCATTCCTACGGTTCTGAGCTCAATGATCCTGTCCTGACAAACGACACGGCGGGTTTTCAGATGGACTATGACCTGGGCGCCTGGGATTTCGGAACGGGGATGGTTTCCGACATGACGCATATTTCCTATACGGCCGCAACGACCTGGACGACGCCTAAACTGCGCATGAACCTGAACATGACGGATAACGCGAAGAATTTCGCCTCTCTTTTGGGAGGCATCCCGACGAGCGGATCCACGGCCGGCACGCTGTCGTTTCATTATAAGCCGGTGGACAAACTCACCGTCTACAATGCTTTTTCCGTTGACCGGGATAAGGTGTTTAATAATCCTCTGGAGCCCGGCCGCCCGAATTACAATTCAACGACGAGGATCAGCTGGGCGTTGGACCCCCATACGGAACTGGAAGGCGCCTACATTATGGATGACCAGGTGGGGACGAATACGCCTTCGGTTACGGAAACCAAAGAGATGGTTTTGCGCAAAAAGTTCTTTCTCATCCGCCGCATGAACGCTTATCTCATGTATCAGAACAGGAAATCCAAGAACTATACTTCGCCCGCGCAGAATTACAACAACAACCGCGTCCTGACCGGCTTGAACTTCAGGGTGCTCGGCGACCTGTACTTTTATTACAACCAGGAATGGAACATTCTTTATAACACGTTCAGTGGGGAATCCGCCATGCCGATGGCCCAGGAATACGGGGTGAATTTTAACAAACAGATCTTTCAGACGCCTTTCTACACCAATATGAGGCTGTTTTACAGGGATGAGCAGAACACGGAATCTGTCCTGAGCTATTTGAGCGGGGAAGACAGGCTGGAGGGTGAGGTGGAGCTGACCTACAAGCCTTCTCCCGGCAATGAGACGTTTTTCAAAATGCGTATCGACGATGTCTGGGCGGAGAAGGAAGGGGTCAACAAACATTTTGATCTGAATTTGACGTGGGGCGTGAGGCTTTTGTGGGACACCGGATTGCGCTGGCAGTCTTCGGGCGGATTTTACGGATATCTGTATTATGACGCGAATGCCGACGGTATCCGCCAACCGGAAGAAGAAGGCGTCAGCGGCGTCAGGGTCATTGTCAACGGCAAGAAAGACACGTTGACCAATCGGGAAGGCTATTATCAGTTTGACGGTGTTTCAGGCAAGAAGGCTGTGATAAGCCTGGATTTGTCCACGCTCCCCAAAGGGTACAATCCCACTGTTTCCGCAGAAAAGCCGGTTGAGGTTGTGCACGCCAGGCGCAAGCGGCATGATTTCGGCCTGGCAACGCGCGTGGAGATCTCCGGGCTCGTGTTTTACGATCAGAATAAAAACGGCGTCTACGATGCGGGAGAGGAGACGTTGAAAGGTGTTGTTCTTATTTTGGACGGGAAAACGAAGACGGCCACAAGCCTGGACGGGACCTATATGTTCAGGAGATTTTCCCCGGGCGAGCACGTGATGACCCTGGATTTGAAATCCATCCCGGTTCAATATATCCCCAAGGTACCCATTCGCAAAACCATCCATGTCCTGGAAGGCACGACGTTTGTCTATCATGTGCCGCTGGAACGGCAGGAGCAATCTTCTCCATAGCAAGATCGCCTGATTTTTGCTATATTTCCGTTTTAAGGCCCTGGTTTAAAAAAAACCCCTCGAAAGTATTCGAGGGGGAAACCCCGGTATTTTTGTGTGCGGGGTTTTTTGTATTTTCCGTGGCCGTGATTTTATCTGGCGCAAACGGTATAGACGGTCGTGATCTCCTGTTGTCCCTGCTCGTTCTCCTGGATCTCTCGGGATTCCTCCACAACCATGGTGTCTTCTTTTGCAGGTCTTTCCTGCTTGGAAACCTCATATTGGCCTGTGCCTGTCACGGCGGGCGCCTGAGAGTTCTGGCCGGCTCTGCTGTTGAGTTCAACGTGCTCAGGCATGGTGCACCCCATGGTTCCGGAGATTGTTGTCTGGCCGGCCAGGCAGGGTGTTGCCATCAGGAACAAAGCCAATATGAGAGTGTGTATTTTCATGCCCATCTCGTTCCCCCCAACCCTTAAAGGGCAAAAAGACGCTTAAAGCCGCCGAAGTCATCTCTTTGTGCATCCTTCTGGAGCCTAGGTTGCCGTCAGGGCCCGATTCTGGGCATAAAAAAACCCATTCAAAGGGAATGGGCTCTCTGAATTAACGTAAGATCAAGGGAGGATGCGTGGAGTCCATCCCTCACTTGACCACGGCAGCCCGACTATCCGTTTTTCAACGGATTCGTGGCTTTGCCTGCCCGCCATTCTGGCGAAAGCAGTCACGGCTGCGGCCTTCTTAAGGAGGCCGCAAGGCGTGAGTCCTATCCTTTCGGATAGTTTGCCCTTTAAGTTGTGAAAGATCGGTTCAAATCTAAGGTAAATATACCATAGGCTCAGACTGTTTTCAAGGGCGGCAGCCAGCCCTGTAAACCCTCTCTTTTTGAGGCCTCAAGACGCATTAAACTTATTGACTTGTAAGAGGATAGGATGTATAATTTACCCCTCGAAAAACCCGGGACTTTTTTTGTCTTCAAAATAAGTTTTTATTCATCTTTTTGATTGGTCTTGCCTTGATTTTTTAAGGGGGCGGACCTTGAAGGGATCTGGTCAAAAGAGTAATCAACAGGCCGTTTTGACGGTTATGATGACATTTACCTGTACCTAAAGGCCGGCACAAGGGGAGAGCTATGGTCAATAAAGAGAGCGGCAAGGAGAAGGACCTTAAAAAGAAGGAAGAGTCTTCCAATCGTCTCAAAGCCCTGGAATTGGCTTTAAGCCAGATCGAAAAGCAATTCGGTAAAGGTTCGATCATGAAATTGGGAGAGGATGTGACATCGGACATAGACGTTATTTCCACGGGTTCCATATCCCTGGATCTTGCCCTGGGCGTTGGGGGGATCCCCCGGGGGAGGGTCATTGAGATTTTCGGGCCTGAAGCATCCGGAAAAACGACTCTGACCTTAAGCATTATCGCCCAGGCGCAGAAACAGGGCGGAGTCGCGGCCTTTATCGACGCCGAACACGCCTTTGATTCAACGTACGCCAAAAAGATCGGCGTCAACCTGGATGACCTTTTGATCTCTCAGCCGGACACCGGCGAGCAGGCCCTGGAAATCACTGAAACCCTGGTCCGTTCCAACGCCGTGGACCTGGTTGTCGTTGATTCGGTGGCCGCTCTGACGCCCAAGGCTGAGATCGAGGGGGATATGGGTGACAGCCATATGGGCCTTCAGGCCCGCCTGATGTCGCAGGCCTTGAGAAAATTGACCGGGACCATTTCCAAATCCAAGACCTGTGTCATTTTCATCAATCAGATCCGCGAGAAGATCGGCGTGATGTTCGGCAACCCGGAAACAACGACGGGCGGAAGGGCGTTGAAATTCTATTCTTCCGTGCGCCTGGATTTGAGAAGGATCAGCTATATCAAATCCGCGGATGAAGTGACCGGCAGCCGCGTTCGCGTGCGCGTGGTCAAGAATAAAGTCGCCCCGCCTTTTAAGGAAACAGAGATCGATTTCCTGCATTCCGAAGGGATCTCCAAAGAATTCGATTTGATCGATACGGGCGTCAATCTCAACGTTCTGCAGAAATCAGGGTCATGGGTCCTGATGGGCGAGGATAAGCTGGGCCAGGGCCGGGACGCGGCCAGGATGTTTTTAAAGGGGAATCCGAAATTTGCCGCGGATGTTGAAAAGCGGATCCGTTCGGAACACAGCCGTAAGGTCGCGGAAGCCCAAACAGCGGCCAGGGCTACTGCGGGAGCTCCTGCGGCGCAAAAGAAGTAGCGGCTTTCATGCCTTCTGAAAAAAAAGACACGGCGAGGGCCAAAGCATACGCCCTGCGTCTTTTAAAATACCGGCAAAAAAGCGAACAGGAGATCCGGCGAAAGCTGCTGGAGAAGGGGTACGGTCCGGACGTCATCGAGGAAACCATCGTCTTCCTAAAAAAGACCGGGCTTGTGGATGATCGATTGTTCGCCAGGCTATGGGTCGAGAGCCGTATCAAAAGGCCTTTGGGACGCCTGAGACTTAAGAGGGAATTGAAGGAAAAAGGCATCGCGCCTGCCTGGATCGATGAGGCCTTCTCCGGCATCAGCGGGGATTACGACGAGAAGGAAACGATACGGGGCATCATCAGGCTTAAGAGGACGAAGATGAGAGAGCTGGATGCGGAAAAGATGAAAGCCCGTCTTTTCGGTTATCTGGTGAGAAGGGGATTCCCTCAAGGAGCGGTTGTGGAAGCCATCCTGGAAGAAGTGAGAGAATGAAAGCGTTAACGACCAATCAGCTGCGGCAGTCTTATCTGGATTTCTTTGTTTCCAGGGGGCACAAGCTCTTTAAGAGCGATTCCCTTGTTCCTGCCAATGATCCCTCTGTCCTGTTTACCTCCGCAGGAATGAACCAGTTCAAAGACCATTTCCTCGGGAAGGTCCGTGATGTCAGGAGCGCGGCAAGTTGCCAGAAGTGCCTGCGCACGGGCGATCTTGAGCAGGTGGGCCGGACCCCTTTTCATCACACGTTTTTTGAAATGCTGGGAAATTTTTCCTTCGGTGATTATTTTAAAAAGGAAGCGATCCAGTGGGCGTGGGAATATGTGACAGAGGTCCTTGAGATCGATCCGGCGCAATTGTGGGTCTCGGTGTATGAGGACGACGATGAGGCCGCCGATATCTGGCGCAGGATCATCCGCCTTCCTTCGGAGAAGATCAGGAAATTCGGCGCCAAGGATAATTTCTGGCCGTCGAATGCCATTCAGGACGGGCCTAACGGCCCCTGCGGCCCCTGTTCGGAGATCTATTATGAAAAAGAGGGGAGGGCGCCGGTTGAAGTCTGGAACCTGGTCTTTACCCAGTTTGACCGCAGGGACGGCGGCATCCTGGAGCCTTTGCCCAAAAAAAATATCGATACAGGCATGGGCCTGGAAAGGATGAGTTCCGTCCTTCAGTCCGTGGATACGAATTTTAAGATCGACATCTTTGTTCCCCTTCTGCAGGCTGTTCGAAAGCAGGTGGAGATCGCCGAAGACGCGGCCATCTATACGATCGCCGACCATGCCAGGGCCGTGGCCTTTTGCATCTGCGACGGAGTCCTTCCATCCAATGACGGCCGCGGGTATGTGGTCAGGAAATTGATCCGCCGCTCATTGTATCTGGCCCCATCCACGCGCGAGGCCAGGCCGTTTTTGTATCAATTGATTTCGGCGGTGGCCGAGGCCATGAAAGACCCCTATCCGGAACTGCTGGAGCGCCGGGACAACATCGCCCAGATCGTCCGCGCCGAAGAAGAGAAGTATATCAAAAACATCCTCGAAGGAGGTTCGGAAAAGCTGGATGCCATACTGGAATCCCTGAAAAGAGACGGCCGCAAAGAGCTCGCGCCGGAAACAGGGCTTGACCTTTATGTGACGTACGGGATTCAGCCCGATTTTGCCAGGGAATATTTTGAAAAGGCGGGTGTTTCCGTCGATATCGGCAGGATCGGCGATTTGATCGGGCAGGAGCAGGAAAAGTCGCGCAAGGCCAGCAAAATGTCGAGTTCCATTTTTTCAAGTTCCGGTGTTTCGCTGAAAAACTCCCGTTTTGTGGGTTACGAAAAAGATTCCTGCGTTGCCCGGATCACGCAAATCATCAAAGACGCCAAAGAGGTTTCGCAGGCATGCGACGGGGATAAGATAGGGCTTGTGCTTGATCAGACTCCTTTTTACGGGGAGTCGGGGGGCCAGGTCGGGGATCGCGGGCGGCTGATTTTGGAGGGGTCTGCGGAGGAAATCGAAATCGCGGATGCCAAGAAACAGGATGGTTCCGTGATTCATATCGCCCAACTGCAAGGCCAGTCCCTGCGCCTGGGAGACGGGGTCATGGCCGTCGTGGACGAAGGGCACAGGGCTGCGGTCAAGCGGGCGCATACAGCCACGCATATCCTGCAGGCGGTTTTGAGAAAAGTGCTGGGCCCTCACGTGCAACAGGCCGGGTCTTTTGTTGAGCCTGACAGGTTCCGGTTCGATTTCACCCATTTTAAGGAGATCAGCCGGGAAGAGATGGAGGATATCCAGAAATTCCTGAATGACTATGTTTTGAGGAATGAGAAGATAACGGCTGCCGTGATGCCCAAGGCTGAAGCGCAAAAAACAGGGGCAACCGCCCTTTTCGGAGAAAAATATGAAGATGAAGTGCGCGTAGTCAGCGTGGGAGAGTACAGCAAGGAATTCTGCGGGGGCACTCACGCCGGAGAAACAGGGCGTATCGGCATGGTCCTGATCACATCTCAATCTTCCGTTGGCAGCGGATTGAGGCGCATGGAGGCATTGACAGGCTGCCTGGCTTTTGAGCGGGTCACGGAATCGATGGAGCTTCTCAGAGAGATTTCGGAGCAGCTCAAAACCAAGCCGGAGCGTTTCGCGGCGGCTCTGAGGAGCCAGGCCGAGCGCCTGAAATCCATGGAAAAGGAGCTTTCGCGGTATCAGGAAAAGACCCTGGCTCAGGACGTTGAAGAGATCGCGCGCGCAGCCAAGCCGGCCGGCGGGGAGCAGTTCATTACCCATGTTTTTATGAACGCGGATATCGGTTTTTTGAGACGCGCCGTAGACCTGTTCAAGAAGAAGCTGCCCAAAGACGCGATATTCTTTTTGGCGGGACAGAAGGAGGCGGACGCTTTTTTTGTGTGCGGGCTGACTTCCGACCTTGTGGCCAGAGGAATGTCCGCGGACGCGATTCTGAAAAAAATCCTCTCGGCTCATGGCGGTTCCGGGGGAGGACGCAAAGATTTTGCCCAGGGAGGACTGAAAGACCCGTCAAAAATTCAGACAGTTTTTAAGGAATTTGAACGCACGATCCGGGAGGGGCTGTGAGAATTATCGGTCCTCAGACCAGGGAGTTTGAAAGGCTTGTGGCGCGCTCCGACTTGATGCAAAAACAGCGCCTTAAGACAAGCGTAGAGAAGATCATCCATGGCGTCAGGACCCTGGGGGATGAAGCCCTGCTGAGATATACGCGCCGTTTTGACGGGGTGAAGCTGACCTTAAAACAGATGCGGGTCAGTGAGGCGGAGAAAAGCGCGGCGTTTCAGGATATCCATCCGCAGTTTATCGCGACGCTCAAAAAAATTATCGCCAATGTCAGCCGGTTTTACAGCCACCAGGACAGGAAATTCCGGAAGCAGAAGAGTCAGGACGGAGTATTTTTGGGAGAAAAAACAGATCCCCTGGATCGTGTGGGCGTTTATGTGCCCGCCGGGACAGCGCCCCTGGTTTCCTGCGTCTATATGAGCGTCCTGCCGGCGCGCATCGCGGGCGTGCAGGATATTGTCCTGGCCACCCCCCCGGATAAGAACGGCCATGTGAACCCGCATATCCTGGTTATCGCCGACCTTCTGAAGGTCAGCGAGATCTATAAGATGGGCGGCGCCCAGGCGATCGCCGCTTTGGCTTTTGGAACCAAGACCGTTCGGCGCGTTGATAAAATTGTGGGACCGGGCAACGCCTATGTCACCGAGGCCAAGCGACAGGTCTTCGGTTTCGCGGATATCGATATGCTGGCAGGCCCGACCGAGCTGGTCGTTATCGCCAACCGTCACACGAATATTAATTTTGTTCTCGCCGACCTCGCCGCGCAGGCCGAACACGCCGGAGGGCTGGCGATTCTGGTGACACCTTCCAAGGCCCTGGCCAGGCAGGTGCGTCACGCCTTGCCGGCCAAGGACGACGGCTATATCGTTCTCGTGAAGAACCTGGATGAAGCGATCGAGGTCAGCAACAGGATCGCGCCGGAGCATTTGGAAATCCTGACGAACAACCCTAAAAAATTCATCAAAAAGGTCAGGAACACGGGGGCCGTATTTCTGGGTCCCTATAGCCCTGTGGCTCTGGGCGATTATTACGCGGGGCCAAGCCATGTCCTGCCGACGGCAGGTTCTGCCAGGTTCTTCTCGGGCTTATGCAGCAAGGATTTTCTCAGGTCCACCCATGTCATTTCCTATTCCCGCAAAGCCCTGGAAGAATCGCGTCCCCATATCGAACAATTGTGCCAGATCGAGGGCTTGATCAAACATTATGAATCCGTGAAAAAGAGATTTGAATAACCGGTTGAATCCAAGGAAGGTCCCCATGCCAAAAAAAGTTACCGTCAAGCGCAAAACAAAAGAAACGGATATCCAGATCGCCCTCGGCCTTTACGGCACGGGAAAGTATCAGATCAAGACAGGGATTTCTTTTTTGGACCATATGCTGGATCTATTCGCCAAACACGGGCTTTTTGATCTGAAGATTTTCGCAAAGGGCGATCTCGATGTCGATTTTCATCACACCAACGAGGATGTCGCCATCGCGCTGGGTGAGGCTTTTTCCAAGGCCCTGGGAAACCGCGCCGGCATCAAACGTTTCGGCGAGGCGACGATCCCCATGGATGAGGCCCAGGCCAGGGTTATCGTGGATATTTCAGGACGTCCTTTTTTGAGCTTTCCCGGTGCCGGCGCGACAGGCCCCGGCGAAACCGGCGCTTATCATCTTGATTACGCCGTCCAGTTTTTTAAGGCTTTCTCCGACAATTGCAAAGCCACGATCCATGTTGAGATCGTGCGCTCCGGGGACAGTCATCATGTGATTGAGGCCGTTTTTAAAGCCTTTGCTAAAGCGCTTCTGCGCGCCGTGGAGAAAGAACCCAGGGCCAAGGGCGTGCCTTCCACCAAAGGCCGAATATAGTTATTCAGATCATTATGGCAGCGGAAATAGCGATCATCGATTATGGAATGGGGAATCTCTACAGCGTCAGCAATGCTTTCGCCGCGCTGGGCATTCTCACCGATATCATTGGTTCTGCGGAACGCGTCATGGAGTACAGGAAATTGATCCTGCCCGGTGTCGGCGCTTTCGGGGACGCCATGAAAGAACTGAATCACAGAGGATTGACGGCGCCTTTAAGGGATTTTGCCGCCCAGGGAAGGCCGTTTTTGGGAATTTGTCTTGGGATGCAGCTGCTTTTGGACAAAAGTCAGGAATCGCCGAGGGTCCGGGGGCTGGGGATTATTCCCGGTGAGGCGCGCAGGTTTTCCGGGAAATTGAAATGCCCTCACATGGGGTGGAATAAGATCCTTGTGAAGAGGCCGGGGCCCTTGTTTGACAAGCTGCCTGAGGATATCTACACCTATTTTTGTCATTCGTATTACGCTGTCCCGAAAGACCGCGGCTCTGTGGCGGGTGAAACGGAATACGGCGCGGCTTTTGCCTCCATCATTCATAAGGGTTCTGTGTACGGCATGCAGTTCCATCCGGAAAAAAGCCAGGACACAGGCCTGCGGTTGTTGAGGAATTTTATCGAACAATGCTGATAGTCCCCGCGATAGACCTTATGGCAGGACGTGTGGTCCGCCTGGAACAGGGCGATTTTGACCGTCCCATTTCTTATGAGCGGACCGCGCTGGCTTACGCCGAGGAATGGGTCCTCCAGGGGGCGCGTTTTCTGCACGTTGTGGACCTTGACGGCGCCCGGCAGGGGGAGCCGAAGAACTTTTCCCTCATCTGCGATATTGCCAAAAGCAAGGGCGTCAAGATCGAGGTCGGCGGCGGGATCAGGAGCGTCGGCGTCATCCGCAAATATCTGGAAGCGCGCGTTGAACGCGTGGTTTTAAGCACGCGCGTGCTCGAAGACGCCTCTTTTTTGCTCAGCCGCGATATCCAGAAATACTTGGACCGCGTGGTCGTAAGCATGGATATCAAGGACCTGACCACAGAAACGGTCACGACAGGCACGGCCGGCTGGAAGCAAGGCGGCGATCTGACCATCGATCTGCGGACGTTCATCAGGACGCTGGCGGAAACGGGCATCCGGTATGTGAATTTTTCCGATATCAGCAAAGACGGGATGCTTTCAGGACTCGACACGGAGAAGATCACGCGTTTTTTGGGCATGGCCAGGGAAGCGGCGGGAAAAAGATTGTTTTTCACGTATGCCGGAGGCATTTCTTCCCTGGAGGATATCCTCCGGCTCAAAGGCCTGGGCCCCGACGGCGTGGATGCCGTGATTGTCGGCCGCGCGCTTTATGAAAAAAAATTCGATGTCTCCCAGGCCATCGCGGCGGCCGGATAACCCCAGCTGGATTTATTAAAGGCTAAGGCATGTTGACCAAGCGTATTATTCCCTGTCTGGATGTCAAGGACGGCAGAGTTGTCAAAGGAGTGCGTTTTGTTTCTCTCAGGGACGCCGGGGATCCGGTCGAGACGGCCAAGGAATATGAAAAGCAGAAGGCCGATGAACTTGTTTTTCTGGATATTACGGCCAGTCATGAAGGACGGGGCACGATGGTGGAAGTTGTGCGGCGTGTCGCCGCGAATATCTTTATGCCCTTTACGGTGGGCGGGGGCATCAGGGAGATCGCGGATATCCGCGATCTTTTGAACGCGGGCGCCGATAAAGTGTCTTTGAACACCGCGGCCGTGGACAGGCCTTCTCTGGTGAGGGAGGCATCCCGTAGATTCGGCAGCCAGTGCATCGTTGTCGCTATTGACGCACGCAGGAAGGCCGGCCGCAGGGAACAGTGGGAGGTTTTCACGCATGGAGGCAGGACGGCCACCGGAATAGACGCGGTGGCCTGGGCCAGGAAGGCCGAGAGGCTCGGGGCCGGAGAGATCCTTTTGACCAGCATGGATTTTGACGGGACCAAAGACGGTTTTGACATTCATTTGACGCGCGCCGTTTCCGGGGCCCTGAAGATCCCCGTGATCGCTTCCGGAGGCGCGGGATCAAAGGAGCATTTCTTTGAGGTTTTCAAAGCAGGGAAAGCGGACGCGGCGCTGGCAGCCTCCATTTTTCATTACGGCGAATATACGGTAGAAGAGGTCAAGAGGCACCTGAAGTCCAAAGGCATTGAAGTGAGGATTTGAATAACCAGGAGCAAGACCCTGAAACCAGGTTTTTAAAAAAAGCGGGAAGGAGCTTATGAAACCCGAAGAAAAGACATTGATCAAAAGCCCGAAAGAGCTGAAATTCAATGAGCAGGGCCTGATCCCGGCTGTTATTCAGGACGCCAAAACAAAAGAAGTCCTGATGCTGGCCTATATGAATGAGGAGTCCGTGAAGAGGACCCTTAAGCTCAAAAAAACGTGTTTTTGGTCGCGTTCGCGCAGTCAATTCTGGATCAAGGGGGAAACATCGGGGCATTTCCAATTTGTAAAATCCCTGGCCTATGACTGCGATAAGGACGCGCTTTTGATCCAGGTCAGGCAGGTGGGGGCCGCTTGTCACACAGGCAAGAGAAGCTGTTTTTACAGAAAGATGAAAATTAAATAAGGGAACCGGCCGTTGAGCCCGGGCTTAAGAAAATGATTTATCCGGATTTTAAGGAATTCAAAAAGCTGGCTAAAAAGGGAAACGTGATCCCCGTGTACCGGGAAATCCTGGCGGATCTGGAAACGCCTGTTTCCGCTTTCTTGAAGATCGATGACAGCCCTTACGCGTATCTGCTTGAGTCTGTGGAAGGGCAGGAGAGCGTGGGCCGGTATTCTTTCCTGGCCTCTGAGCCGTCCTATGTTTTTGAGAGCAAGGACCGCCGGGTGACTTCCCACCGTTTTGAAAAGGGCCGCCGGTTGTCTCAAACAAAGCCCTGTCTGGGGACCCCTCTGGATGAACTCAAAAAGCTGCTTTCGGAATTTCGTTTCGTTCCCGTCAAAGGCCTGCCTAGATTTTGCGGAGGTTTCGTCGGTTTTATGGGGTATGACATGGTCAGATTTTTCGAGGACATCCCCGACAAGAACAAGGATGATTTGGGCGTGCCCGACAGCGTGTTCATGCTTTCGGAGACCCTTGTGATCTTTGACCATGTCAATCGCAGGATCAAGATTGTTTCCAACTGCATCCTGGACGAGAAGCGGCCGCGTTCACGGGAAAAAGCGTATCAGGACGCCGTGGAAAGTATCGCGCGCGTCCTGGAAAAACTCCGGAAACCCCTGCGGCAGGCGCCAGAGCCTGTTGAAACGGTTCATCCGGCTTCCGGGGTTTCCTCCAATGTCAGCAGGTCCTCGTTCACCAAAGGGGTTGAGAAGGCCAAGGCCTATATCGGCGAGGGTGACGTCATCCAGGTTGTTTTGTCCCAAAGGTTCCGCCGAAAGCTCGAGAGCGGGCCTTTTGACATCTATCGTTCTTTGCGCAGCGTGAACCCGTCGCCTTACATGTTCTATTTGAAAATGTCCGACCTTGTTCTTGTGGGGTCTTCCCCGGAGCTTCTGGTCCGTTGTGAAAACGGCGTGGTCCAGATGCGGCCGATCGCAGGGACGCGCCCCAGGGGCAGGAGCGAGGAAGAGGACGAACGACTGGCCAAAGAGCTTCTGGAGGATGCCAAGGAAAAGGCCGAACACCTGATGCTCGTCGACCTTGGCCGTAACGATCTGGGACGCTTTTGCGAATACGGCAGCGTCCGGGTTCCTGAATTCATGACGATAGAAAAATATTCGCATGTCATGCATATCGTCAGCCATTGCACAGGCAGGCTCAAAAAGAACAAAAGCGCCATGGACGCGTTGGCGGCGTGTTTTCCGGCGGGAACGGTGTCGGGGGCGCCCAAGATCAGGGCCATGGAGATCATTGACGAGATTGAGAATACCCGCAGGGGGCCTTACGCGGGCGCTGTCTGTTATTTCAGCTTTTCCGGAAATCTGGATTCCTGTATCATCATCCGGACCATTGTCGTCAAGGATGGTTATTTGTATATTCAGGCTGGCGCAGGGATTGTCAGCGACTCCGAGCCGCAGAGGGAATATCAGGAAACCCTCAACAAGGCCAGGGCGCTCATGGAAGCAACACAATACGTTTATCCGCCTAAGGCGCGCGTCAAAGCGCGCGGGCGGCTTAAAAAAAGCCTTTAAAACAACGAGAGGAGAAAAAGAATGGCCGTTAAAATCAGGTTGAGAAAGATCTCGGATACCGCGAAGAAACGTTACAATTTCCGGCTGGTGGTGATGGATGAGCGCGCGCCCCGCGATGGCCGCGTGATCGAGGAGATCGGCTATTACGATCCTTCCAAGAAACCCGCGAGCCTGAAGGTCGACTTGAAGAAATACGAAGAGTGGCGCAAAAAAGGCGCTCAGGTTTCTTCGACGATCAACAGTCTCATCAAAAAGATGAAATAAGTTTCCCCTCCGCGAGGGGGATCAGAATTTTAGAAAGGATGGAATTATGAGCAACGCGCCTGTAGGGATGTTTGCCAACCTGTTTCCGTTGGCTTTGATTTTTCTGATTTTTTACTTTATCCTCATCCGCCCCCAGCAGAAACAGCAGCAGGAGCACAAAAAAATGCTGGAGGGTTTGAAGAAAAACGACCAGATCGTCACGGCGGGCGGCATCCATGGGACCATCGTCAATATCAAGGACAAGACCCTGGTCGTCAGGGTTGACGATAATGCCAGGATCGAAATAGACAAAACGGCGGTCGGGCGTTTGGAAAAAACGACGGTGTAAAGAAAGGTTGGTCATTGCTATGCAAAAGAGCCTTTTCACGAGGGGGTTGTTGATCGCCGGGGTCATCCTGGTGTCTGTCTTTCTGGCTTTTCCGCTGAATAAACGGATCAGCCTGGGGTTGGATCTGCAGGGCGGGATGTATTTGATCCTGCGCGTGGATACCAGCCAGCTTCCGGAAAAAGCCAAGGTGGACGCGGTCGAGCGCGCCCTGGAGATTATCCGTAACAGGATTGATCAGTTCGGCGTGCGTGAGCCCATTGTTCAGATCCAGGGAGATGACAGGATCGTCGTTCAGCTCCCTGGCATGACAGACCGCGCGCGGGCCCTGGAGTTGATCGGCCGCACGGCTCTTTTGGAATTCAGACTTGTCAGCAATGACCCCAAGGCGATCGGAGAGGCCTTGCAGGGGCAGGTCCCCGAGGGTTTTGAGCTCAAGGAGATCGAAGGGGAGAAGCTCCTTGTCAATAAAGTTCCCGTCGTCACAGGCGACAACCTGGAAACGGCGGACGTGAAATTCGACCAGGGGGCTTTCGGCCAGCCCATTGTCGGCATGACCTTAAAAGGCGAAGGCATCAGGAAATTCGCCGACGTCACGAAAAATAATGTGGGGAGCCGGCTGGCGATAGTCCTCGATGGCAAGATTTATTCGGCGCCCAGGATCAATGAGCCCATCCCGACGGGCGAAGCCGTCATATCCGGCCGTTTTACGCCTGATGAGGCCAAGGACCTGGCGATTGTCCTTCGTTCCGGCGCCCTGCCCGCGCCTCTTGTGACCGAAGAGGAGAGGATCGTAGGCCCTCTTTTGGGGCAGGATTCCATCCGCAGGGGCATCGCGGCCTGCGCTGTGGGGGCGGGACTTGTTTTTCTTTTCATGGTGTTCTATTACGGGGGCGTGGGTCTTATCGCCAATGCCGCCCTGCTTTTGAACGTCCTCATCATTCTCGGCGGCCTGGGGCTGTTCCACGCCACGCTGACCCTGCCGGGCATCGCCGGTATCATCCTGACGATCGGCATGGCTGTGGACGCCAACGTCCTGATCAATGAGCGCATGAGAGATGAGCTTAAGGCGGGCCGGCCTTTGCGCACGGCCGTGGCCAACGGCTACGACAAGGTTTTCTCCGCGATTTTCGATTCGAATTTTACGACTTTGATCGCGGCCTTCTTTTTGTTCCAGTTCGGGACAGGGCCTATCCGCGGTTTCGCCGTATCCCTGATCATCGGTTTGCTCGCCAGCATGTTTACGGCCATCGTGTTTACCCGCGTCATTTTCGATTACCTGCTCTATAAAAACGCCATCAAGGGCCTTTCGTTCCGGGCCTTTATCAGAAAAGAAACAAACATCGATTTTATCAAAAAGCGGTATTTCGCTTATGCCCTTTCCGGCCTTATCCTGATTGTCGGCATCGTGTCATTTGTCAGAAATGGAAGCGCGGTTTACGGAGTGGAATTCTCCGGAGGCCAGCTTCAGGAGTACGCGTTTGAGTCGCCTGTGCCCATAGAACAGATGCGTTCGGCGCTCAAAGAGGGGGGCTTGAGCGAAGTGAGCCTTCAGCAGGTCAAGGATGAGCCTCGCCAGATCATCCTGCGTTCCACCCAGGATTCGGCGGAGAGGGTCCAGGCGGAATTCAGGAAAAGTTTTCCCGATAATCATTTCGATGTCCTGCGCATCGAAAAAATCGGGCCGACGGTCGGCCGGGAGCTGAAAAAGAAGGCCCTGTCCGCGATCCTGTATTCTCTTCTGGGCATCCTGGTTTACGTCGCCGTTCGTTTTAAGCATGTGGATTTTGCGGTGGGGGGCGTTTTCGCCCTGTTGCACGACGTCGTATTGGCGGCGGGTTTTCTCGTTTTCATGAACCGCCAGATCGATCTTCTGGTCGTGACCGCGCTTTTGACCATCGCCGGTTACTCCATCAATGACACCATCGTTATTTATGACCGGGTCCGCGAACTGATGCGCACAAAGTTCAAGGTCGGCCTGCGCGATGTCATCAACCTGGCCTTGAATCAGACGTTGTCCAGGACCATCATGACGTCTTTATCGACGCTTTTGGTCATCCTGGCCATGTTTTTCCTGGGGGGTGAGATCCTGAATTCATTCGCGCTCGCCCTTTTGTTCGGATTCCTGATCGGATGCTATTCGACGATCTTCATTGCCAGTCCGATCGTTCTGGCGTGCGGGGGAATCTTGCGCAAGAAGGCCGGGATGCGGATGAACCGCTAGCTCTCTTGGTTCCGGAAAAAGCCGCGCCGCCGGTTTGGGGTTTTCGTGTTTAAGTCTTTTAAGTTTTTCGAGGGACAAAGTTTTTCACCGGACGCTTTCGCCGGGTTGCTTGCGGATTTCGGGTATATCCGCCGCGCGCAGGTCGGCTCCGAAGGAGAATTCGCCGGCCGGGGCGGCATCTTGGATGTCTTTCCTGCGACCTTTGAGTATCCGCTGCGCGTGGAATGGGACGGCGACCGTATCCGTTCCATTGACAGTTATAGCCTGACGACGGGAAAGCCGTTCTGGAACCATAAGATCGTCATCCTTTTGCCCAAAAAAGCCCAGGGCAAGCCTCTCAAGATCACCGGTGTTTCCCGTAATTTTCCGCTCAACGCCTTTCTCGATATTAAAAAAGGCGATTATGTGGTTCATCCGGAACACGGCATCGGCCTGTATGAGGGCATGGAGGATGTCGACAAGGGGGGAGAAAAATATCCCCATATGGTGATCCGCTACCGGGGTTCGGATCGTCTGCTTGTGCCGGTAGAGCAGATGCATCTGGTGCAGAAATATGTCAGCCTCGGCAGGGCCAGGCCCAAGATCCACCGGATGGGGTCGGGCGAGTGGAAGCGCGCGCGGCTGCGCGCGCAAAAAGCGACCCTGCGCGTCGCCAGCGATCTGTTGAGGATCCAGGCCCTTCGCAAAGCCCTGGGAGGCCACGCGTTCAGCCGCGACACACAGTGGCAAAAGGCCTTTGAGGCTTCTTTTCCTTTTGTCGAAACTCCGGATCAGGCCCAGGCCGTTTCGGATACGAAAAGGGACATGGAATCCCCGTACGCCATGGATCGCCTTTTGTGCGGGGACGTCGGTTACGGAAAGACAGAAGTGGCCATGCGCGCCGCGTTCAAGTGCGTCATGGACAACAAGCAGACGGCCTTTCTGGTCCCGACGACCATCCTGGCGGAACAGCATTACCAGAATTTCAGGAAGCGTTTGAAGGATTTTCCGGTGCGCGTGGAAATGCTCAGCCGTTTTCGTTCCGCCGGAGAGCAAAAGAAGATCATCGAGGAAACGGCGCTTGGAAACGTGGATATCCTGGTGGGGACGCACCGTCTGATCTCGCCAGACATCCGTTTTCGCGACCTTGGCCTGGTCATTATCGATGAGGAGCAGCGGTTCGGCGTCAAAAATAAGGAAAAATTCAAAGAATTGCGGTCCCTGGTCGATATCCTCACCTTGACCGCGACGCCGATCCCCCGGACCCTCTATATGTCGCTGATGGGGGCCAAAGAGATTTCCGTAATCAATACTCCGCCGGAAAACAGGATGGCGATTGAAACCCATGTGGTTGAGTATGATGGGGCGCTTCTGGGTCAGGCCATGGAACGGGAACTCCAGCGGGCGGGCCAGGTCTTTTTTGTCCACAACCGTGTGGAAGATATCGAGCGCGTCAAGGAGGATGTTGAAAGATTATGCCCGGCCGGCGCCCGCGTGGTTTTCGCCCACGGCCAGATGCCGTCGCGCGTTCTCGAGCGGATCATGGTGGATTTCCTGAACAATGAGATCGATGTCCTGGTTTCCACCACCATCATTGAATCCGGCATCGATGTGCCGAACGCCAACACGATCATTATCAATAACGCCGACCAGTTCGGTCTGGCGGATCTTCATCAAATGCGGGGAAGGGTCGGGCGATTCACAAAAAGGGCTTTCGCCTATTTTGTGGTCCATCCCAGGAGGGTCTTGTCCACGGAAGCCCGCAAACGCCTGGAAGCGATCCATGATTATTCCCATCTGGGGGCGGGATTTCAAATTGCGATGGAAGATCTGGAAATCCGCGGCGCGGGAAATCTTTTGGGGCTGCAGCAGCACGGGCATATAACGGCGGTCGGATTCGACCTGTATTGCCGGCTTTTGCGCGAATCCGTCGCAGCCTTGCAACAGACTTTGGTCACTTCAAGGGAGGGAAGGCAGGTATGAAAACAAAGGTTTTCTTTGGCGTCTTATTGCTGATGTTGACGTCTTTGAGTTTGCCGGCGCGCGGAGAGAAGATCGACCGCATCGTCGCCATTGTTAACGGAGATGTCATTACCCAGGATGAGCTGGACACGTTCGCCCGGATGGCCATGCTCGATGGCGAGGCCGAGCCGCCTGTCAAGGATCCCGTTGAATTGCGGCGGTTTTTCTTGGAGAGGATGGTTGAAGACAAGCTGATCCTGCAGGAAGCCAAACGAATGCAATTGAAGACGGACGAGGAAGTGATCGAAGGCCGCATCCGAGATATTCGTTTCCGGGCCGGCAGCGAGGCCGGTTTTCAACAGGCTTTGCTCAGCCAGGGGATCACTCTCTCGGAATTGCGGGAGAAGCTGAAGAACCAGTATTTGATCTTTTTGGCCGTCCAGAGGGAGGTCAAGAGAAAATCGCAGGTTTCTCCCAAGGAAGTGACCGAGTTTTATGAAAAAAACAAGGCCCTTTTTCTGGCCCCTGATACCCTTGTCGTCGATTCGATTTTTATCGAAGATCCCCAGGCGCTCAAAGAAGCGGAATCGATTTTGTCCAGGGGCGGGGATTTTGATGAGACGGCCCGTCTGTATTCCAAAAGGGGCAGCATCGGAAAAGTTTCCAGGGGGCAGTTGAAAAAAGATCTTGAAGATTTCATCTTCTCTCTTTCGCCGGGAGAGCCTTCCAAGCCTTTCGGCGTCGAGAAGGGGCACTATATCTTCCTGGTGAAGGAAAAAATCCCGGCCAGCGAGAAACAGCTGGATGAAGTCAAGGAGCGGGTGATCGCCATGCTGGAGAACGAAAAGGCGGAATTGATCTTAAAGACCTGGCTGGAACAGTTAAAAGACAAAGCTTATATTTCTATCCGACAATGAACGCGCGTCTTGCGGTAACCATGGGTGATCCCGGCGGCATAGGCCCGGAAGTGCTGGTCAAGGCTTTCCGCAGGCAGGGTTGTCTCAAAGACGTGTCTTTTTTTGTGATCGGTCACGGCCCTGTTTTGAGGCATTACGGTTTCAAAAAAACGCCCCGCATGACGCTTCTGGATCCCTGCCGGCCCGGCAAGAGGCTTTTTTCTCCGGGTCCTTCCCGCGATTCAGGAAAGGCCGCTTTGGAATGTCTGCGCCTGGCCGCGGAGCTGGCGCGCAGGGGAGAGGTTTCGGGCCTTGTCACGGCCCCGGTTTCCAAAGAGGTTTTGAAGCCCCTTGGATTTCGCTGGCCCGGCCAGACGGAGTTCCTGCGGGAGGCTTTGGGCGCAGGCCAGGTGGAAATGGTTTTTGTTTCCGACAGGCTGAAAGTCGCCCTTGTCACCAGGCACGTCAGTCTTCAGCAGGCCATTAGAGACGTCAGAAAAGACAGGATCATCTCCTGCGGCCGGATGATTTTTGATCTTTTGCGGGGACGGTTCGGATTGCGCAAGCCCCGCGTGGGCGTGTGCGGCCTGAACCCTCATGCCGGAGAATCCGGTCTTTTCGGACAACAGGAGCGTCTTGAGATCGCGCCTGCCATCCGCTGCCTCAATCGTTCCTTCCCCGGAGTTTTTGCAGGGCCTCTGGCCCCGGACTCGGTTTTTCATCGCGCTTATCAGGGCGAATTTGACATGGTCCTGTGTATGTATCACGACCAGGGCCTGATCCCTTTTAAGATGACGGAATTCAACCGGGGAGTCCACCTGACAGCGGGCCTGCCTGTCGTGCGCACATCCCCGGTCCATGGCACGGCCTATGATATCGCCGGAAAGAATCGGGCCGATGAGGGTTCGATGCTGGCGGCTATCCTGTTGGCGCGAAGGCTCGTTAAGGCCGGTGAAAGGGCATGAAGCCTTTTTCCCTGCCGCCCCTTAAACGTTTCGGCCAGAATTTTCTGCTGGATCCCAACATCAAAAGGAAAATTTTCTCGGCGGCCGGCCTTACCCCCCAGGACACCGTTCTGGAAATAGGCCCCGGATACGGAAGCCTGACCTTTGATATGGCCAAAGCCTGCGGTCGTCTTGTGGCCCTTGAGATAGACAAGGGGCTGTGCGCTCGCCTTTCGGAGCAAACAAAGGAATTTTCCCATTTGACCCTGATCTGTCAGGACATTCTCGCCTTTGATCTTGAGGGTTATTTTCAGCGGGAGGGTATCAAAAAGGCCAAGGTTGTTTCCAATCTTCCCTATTACATCACGACCCCCATTCTGGAATACCTTTTCAAACGCCTGAGACTTCTCGACGATATTTTCCTGACCCTGCAGAAGGAAGTGGCGCAGAGGATGATCAGCCTCGCCGGCCAGAAGGACTACGGTTCCCTGTCGTGCTTTGTGCGGTATCATTGCGAACCTCAAATCCTTTTCAAGATCCCGGCGGGGTGCTTTCGTCCGAAGCCGAAGGTGGAGTCCGTGTTCATGCGGCTCAAGCCTCGGCAGGACGCGGCGCGATACTGGAACTGCCTTTCGGAAGATCTGCTGTTCAGCGTTGTCCGTTCGGCCTTTGGCCAGCGTCGGAAAAAGCTCAGATCCTGTTTGTCCCTGATCCTGAGCAAAGGATCGCCGGTTTTCCAGGAATTTCCCGGGCTTTTTGAGCGAAGGCCCGAGGAAATCTCGCTGGAGGAATTCATCGCCTTAAGCAACGGGATAGCCCGGCTTTCTTTGGGAGCCTGAAGGCGTTTAGGAAAGAGGAAGAGCTGTTTACTTTTTTTGAGACGGATGATAAGATGAGTTTTTCCAAAGGGAGCGCGGGTAAAGACAAGAGGATGGCATGACGATTTCGCGTAATGATGTCCATTATATCGCTCATCTGGCCAGGCTTGGCCTGACAGAAGAGGAGGTTTCGCATTTCCAGGTCCAGCTGGAGGGCATCCTGCGTTATGTGGATAAGCTCAAAGAACTTGATATCAGCAATGTTGAGCCGATGGCGCACGCGCTTGACTTGAAAAATGTTTTCAGAAAGGACGAGATCACTCCGTCCCTCGATCCCCGGGCGCTGATGAAGATCGCTCCGGCTTCCCAGGGCCAGTTCTATAAAGTCCCCAAGGTCATTGAATGAATCTGAGCAGCCAGACGATAACAGAATTAAAGGAAGGCCTTAAGAAAGGGTCCTTTCGGACCGCGGATATTCTCGCTTCCTTGAAAACGCGGTACGAGTCGGTGGAAGAAAAGGTCCGCTCTTTCGCGCGGGCGCCCTTTTTTCAGGAGCGGGAATTCAGGCCCTCCGGGTGCCTGGAGGGAATCCCTATTGTTATCAAGGACAATATTTGCAGTGAAGGGGACCTGACAGAGTGTTGTTCAAAGGTCCTTTCGGGTTTTGTGTCTCCTTATAACGCGACGGTTGTCGAGCATTTGCGGGAGGCCGGGGCCCTGATCATGGGGAAAGCCAACATGGATGAGTTCGCTTTTGGTTCGTCCTGCGAAACGTCCTGTTTTTATCCGACGAGAAATCCGTGGGATACGTCTCGCGTGCCGGGAGGCTCCAGCGGAGGGTCCGCGGCCTGCGTGGCCGCGGATGAGGCGGTGGCGAGCCTGGGTTCGGACACGGGCGGTTCCATCCGCCAGCCCGCCGCTTTGTGCGGCGTCGTGGGCATGAAGCCGACCTATGGCCGCGTGTCACGCTACGGGCTCATTGCTTTCGCATCCAGCCTTGACCAGATCGGCCCCTTGACCAAAGACGTGCGCGATAACGCCCTTCTCTTAAGCGTGATTGCCGGTTTTGACAAACGGGATTCCACCAGTGCCCCTTTGCCGGTTCCTGATTACGGAAAAGAAATGGAGGCGGATATCCGCGGCATGAAGATCGGGATTCCCAGGGAATATTTTGTGGAAGGCCTTGACCCTGAAGTCCGTTCCTGCCTGGCGGAAGCAAGGGCCCGCCTGGAATCGCTCGGGGTTACTTTCGGTGAAGTCAATCTCCCGCACACGCCTTACGCGGTTTCCGTCTATTATATCGTTGCCACCGCGGAGGCCTCTTCTAATCTGGCGCGTTTTGACGGCGTGCAATACGGCCTTCGGGCCACGCCCGCTTCCAGCCTTGAGCCGCCTTTGATCGCGATGTATAAAGAAACGCGGGATAAAGGGTTTGGCGCGGAAGCCAAGCGGCGCATGATCCTGGGGACTTATGTGCTGTCCAGCGGATATTATGACGCGTATTATTTGAGGGCGTCGAAGGCCAGAAGGCTTATTAAGGAAGATTTTGACAGCGTGTTCAAGGAATACGATCTCATTTTAACGCCGACATCTCCCACCCCCGCTTTTAAGCTCGGAGAAAAGACGGAAGACCCTTTGAGCATGTATCTTTCCGATATCTATACGATTTCGGCCAATTTGGCCGGTGTGCCCGCCCTGTCCCTGCCTTGCGGATTTACAAAGGCGGGTTTGCCGGTCGGCATGCAGGTGATCGGGCCATCCTTCGGGGAGTCGGACATCTACCGGCTGGCTTATCAGTATGAGCAGAAGACGCCCTGGCATAAAATGAAACCGCAATTATAAACAAAATCAAACGAGGGGTTGGATCGAAGGTTGTCGGGATTTGACATCGGCAAGGATTTGTCTCATGACATATGAACCCGTGATCGGATTGGAAGTGCACGTGCAATTGAAAACCGCGACCAAGGCTTTCTGCGGCTGCGCCAATCTGTTCGGTTCAAAAGAGAACAGCCACACCTGTCCCGTGTGCCTGGGCCTTCCCGGCGCCCTTCCTGTTTTTAATGAGAAGGCTTTGAAAAGCGGGGTGAAGGTCGCGTTGGCCCTGAATTGCGCGGTCAGGACGTTTACCAAATTCGACAGAAAGAATTATTATTATCCGGACCTTCCGAAAAACTTCCAGATTTCCCAATATGACGTGCCTTTCGCGCAGACCGGAAGCCTGGAGATCCAGGCGCGGGAGGGGCGCCGCCTGGTGAAGATCAAGAGGGTGCATTTGGAAGAGGACGCGGGCAAGCTGATCCACGCCGAAGACGGTCCCTACAGCCTTGTTGATTACAACCGCGCCGGCACGCCGCTGCTGGAGATCGTCACCGAGCCCGACCTGTTTTCCCCCCAGGAAGCGTATGATTATTTGACCGATCTGAAATTGATCCTTCAATATCTTGACGTTTCGGATTGCGACATGGAAAAGGGGACTTTGCGTTGCGACGCGAACGTTTCCCTGAGGCCGGCAGCAAGCCAGACGCTGGGCACCAAAACTGAGTTGAAGAACATGAATTCCTTCAAAGCGGTGAAAATGGCCCTGGACTATGAGATCCGCAGACAGGCGGATGTTTTGGCCGAAGGAGGCCGCATTCTTCAGGAAACCCTGCTTTGGGATGAAAAGAAGCAGGCGACCCATTCCATGAGGTCCAAAGAGGAAGCGCATGATTACCGGTATTTTCCGGAACCCGATCTTCCGCCCTTTGTGATGACCACTTCCGAAATCGAGGAGATCAGGAAGGAATTGCCTGAACTTCCGGAAGAGAAGCGGCGTCGTTTTACGCGCGATTTCGGCCTTTCGAGAAAAGACAGCGAAACCCTGACGGCTTCGGTGAGACTGGCGGATTTTTTTGAGGCCTGCGTGAACCTGTCGGCGGAGCCCAAAAAAACGGCCAATTGGCTCATCGGTCCCGTGTCATTTCAGATGAATTCCAGAAATCAGGATATCACGCAACTGAGGCTGTCGCCTTCAGCGCTGATGGAGTTGATCGACCTGGCCGAAACCGGCAAGATCAGCCAGCTGGCCGCCAAAGATGTCCTGCAGGAGATGCTTGAGACCGGAGAAAAACCCTCCCGGATCGTGGAAGAAAAAAATCTGGGTCAGGTTTCGGATTCCTCCGTCCTGAAAACGGTCATTGAGCAGGTGCTGGCGGCCCATCAGAAGTCCGTGGCCGACTATCAGTCCGGCAAAGAGAATGCGTTGATGTTTCTCGTCGGCCAGGTGATGCGCGCTTCTGGCGGAAAGGCCAACCCCAAGACAGCCCGCCAATTGCTGATAGAAAGGTTGAAGCCATGATGAAAACGATATTCAGGACAGCCATCGCGGGCGTCGCGTTATTCCTCGTGCTGGTCCTTTCCAATCTCGGGATGACCGCTATTCAACAAACGAAGAAGAATGAGACGTATAAGGAGCTGGATCTTTTTGCTGATGCCCTGGCATTCGTTCAGACGCATTATGTGGAGGAGACCACATCCAAGGATTTGATCTACGGGGCGTTGGGGGGCATGATGGCGAGCCTGGACCCGCATAGCCAGTTCTTAACGCCGCAGGAGTACGAAGAGCTTAAAGCGGACACGTCGGGTGAATTCGGCGGTATCGGCATCGAAATCACGCTGAAAGATCACCTGATCACGATCATCACGCCCGTGGAAGGGACTCCCGCCTGGGATGCCGGCCTGGCTCCGAACGACCGCATTGTCAAAATAGAAGACACCGTCATGAGAAACCTGGATTTGAATGACGCCGTCAAGATGCTGCGCGGCAAACCCGGGACGGAGGTGACGGTGGTGGTCTGGCGCGAGAAGGAAAACAAATTGTTGACCTTCAAGATCAAGAGGGCGTTGATCGAGATCAAGGATATCAAGGAAAGCCGTCTCCTGGAGCAGGGCATTGCTTATATCAAACTTGTGGAATTCCGGGAAGATACGCCCCGGGAACTCGACAGGACGCTGGCGGATCTGAAAGCCAAAGGCATGGAAGCGTTGATCCTGGATTTGAGAAACAATCCGGGAGGGCTTTTGGACAAAGCGGTCGAAGTGGCCGAACGCTTTGTCCCCGTCGGAGAGCTGATTGTTTCCCTGAAAGGCCGCGACCCGTCGCAGAATGCTTCTTTTCTGTCCCGGTACAGGAAGCCCTGGAAGGACCTGCCTTTGATCCTTTTGGTCAACGCGGGCAGCGCCTCAGGCAGCGAGATCGTGGCCGGTTGTTTTCAGGACCGTCACAGGGCCATTCTTGTGGGAGAACAGACCTTCGGCAAGGGGTCGGTGCAGATCGTTTTGCCTTTGCGCGACGGCTCCGCCATCAAGATGACGACCAGCCGCTATTACACGCCATCGGGCGTTTCGATCCATGAGACCGGTATCGCGCCCGACGTAACCGTCGCCCTGGGCGTGCCGGCCGCGTCCGAAGAACGTCAAGCGCCTCCCTCAGACCTTGAGAATATTTTCAACGGGGTGGAGGACCGGGGGCCCCAGGACAAGGCGCGCGCCGCTTTGCGGCAGTTGTACGAAAAGGACGAGCCCCTGGCCCGCGCGGTCGATATTTTCAAAGGTATTAAAATTTACAGCCAGATGCTCAAAGGTCCCGACGGGCAGGTCCATGAATAATTTTAAAAATCTGGCGATTTTGCTTTTGTCCGTTATGATCATTGTTCAGTCCGCGATCCTGCTCTATTTCCTGCGGTCTCAGAAAACAGGGCCCAGGCCCGTTGCCGCCAGACAAGCGGCTTCACCTGAGCGCGTGGTTGCGGCCCCCAGGCCGGAGCCTGTCGTTCCCGCGGCTCCTCTCAGGCCGCAGCTGCCGGTTGTCCCGGCGGGAAAGATCGCCCTGATCATTGATGATTGGGGCTATAACCTCAAGAACTCTGATTTTATCTCCGGGAATGATTTTTCCCTGACCCTGGCTGTTTTGCCGTTTCGGGAATACTCCGGCCGCATCGCGGAAATGGCGCAGCAGAGCGGCAAAGATGTCATCATTCACATGCCCATGGAACCTCATCATAAGGAGCAATACGGCCTGGAAGAGAACACGCTTTTGACGACCATGCCTTCCTCCCAGGTTACGCGCCTGTTGAATGAGGCTTTCGCGGATGTGCCGCACGCCAAAGGCGTCAGCAATCATATGGGTTCGCGAGCGACGGAAGACGCGCGTTTGATGCGCGCGGTGATGGGATATCTTAAGAATAAGGGGATGTTTTTCGTGGACAGCCTGGTGACGTCCAAGAGCGTCTGCCGCGCCACGGCCGCCTCAATCGGCGAGAATTTTGCCAGCCGCGATGTCTTTATCGATAATGAGGACGATCCGGATGCTATCCGCCAGCAGATGGTTTCGCTGGCAAGGGTAGCGAAAAAGAAAGGGCTCGCCGTCGGTATCGGGCACGACAGGCCCCAGACAATCGCGGTGCTCAAAGAGATGATCCCGGCCCTGCGCGAACAGGGATATGAATTTGTCAATATTTCGGAAATTGTCCGTCACGAGGCGCGACAAAAGAAAGGCCGCTAACATGAAGGTTTTGGGCATCGAAACCTCCTGCGACGAAACCGCCGCTTCCGTTGTGGAGGATGGACAGCGGGTCCTTTCCAGCGTCGTGGCTTCCAGCCTCAAACAGCATGCCCCTTACGGAGGGATTATCCCTGAGATCGCCTCCCGCGCGCATTTGGAATCCATCTGCCGGGTGACCGCCGACGCCTTGAGCGATGCCTCCGTAAAGAAGGGACGCCTTGAGGCGCTTGCGGTAACGGAAACGCCGGGATTGATCGGTTCGCTTTTGGTCGGCATTTCTTTTTGCCGGGCGCTCAGCGAGTCCTGGAAGCTCCCTCTTGTGGCCGTAGACCATTTGAAGGCCCATCTTTACGCGGCGTTTATCGGCCGGGACATTCCTTTTCCTTTTGTCGGCCTTGTGGTTTCGGGCGGGCACACCAGTCTCTATGAGGTTAAAGGCATCGGACGCGAGCGTTTGATCGGTTCAACCAGAGATGACGCCGCAGGGGAGGCGTTTGATAAGGTGGGCAAAATCCTGGGTCTGGGTTATCCCGGGGGTCCGGAGATCGAGGCGCTTGCCAAAAAAGGTTCCCGCCGGGCCTACGCCTTTCGCTGCGATTGCCGGGGGTTGGATTTCAGTTTCAGCGGCATCAAGACGGCGGTCCTTTACAAGGTCAGGGAGCTGCAAAAGATCTATGGGGCTTTATCGGGCGACGTGAAGGCGGACCTTGCCGCTTCTTTTCAATCCGCGGTCGTCGAAGATCTTGTGGCCAAATCCTGCGAGGCGGCCGTCAAACACCGGGCCTCGGTTCTGGCTGTGGGCGGAGGCGTGGCTTTCAACGGTTACTTACGCGCCCGGCTTTTGGAAGAAACAAAACGGCGCGGCATTTCGCTCTGCCTGGCTCAGCGTTCCTATTGTCTGGATAACGCGGCCATGATCGCCAGTCTTGCCGGCCGATTGCTTAAGGCCGGGGTCTGGAGGCCGTTGAGAAACGGTGTTTTTCCTTGAAAAAGTATTTTTGGAGTTGATGCAGGCGGACAAACCTCGGGCAGAGCGGTTTTTTTGTTGAACAGCAAAGATTTGTAAAGCGCGAAAGCGACGATCAAGGAGAGAGCATGATGACGCCATTGACGGACGGGGAAATGATTTTGAGGATTTTTATCGCCTTTATCTTGAGCAGTCTGATCGGATTGGAGCGCCAGATGGCGCGCCATGAAGCGGGCCTGCGCACGCATATCCTTGTCTGCGTCGGCTCGACGTTGATCATGTTGACATCGCTCCATGTTTTTGATATATATAATTCCGGCGCCGCCAATGTGGATCCGACCCGCATCGCGGCCGGCGTCATCACCGGTATCGGATTTTTGGGCGCGGGCACCATTCTGCGCTCTCCCCAGGGGATCCGGGGGTTAACGACGGCCTCCAGCCTTTGGGTTGTGGCCGCGCTGGGATTGAGCGTCGGTTGCGGTTTTTTCAAAGTATCTTTTTTCGTCACGTTCCTTGTGGTTCTGGTCCTGTTGTTTTTGCGAAGGATCGAACACGGTTTACTCAAAAAGGGGGTCGAGCATGGCCATGAGAGACAGGAAGAAGGAGAGTGAAGAGCGCGTGATCACTGTCGATTCCGCTATGCAGGGAAGCCTTTCTTTTAAGGAACCGGTCCACCTGCGGATCAATGGAAAGTTCGAAGGGACGCTGGAGGCCCGGGGGATCCTTGAGATCGGTGAGAACGCCCTTGTGGACGCGACCATTTCCGGAGATGAGGTTGTTATTTCCGGGAGGGTCAAGGGAGAGATCGCGGCCTCCAAGCGATTGGTTTTAAAAGAGCGCGCCGTCGTGGAAGGTAATATCAAGACGCCGACGCTTCAGATCAGCGAAGGCGCTGTTTTTCAGGGCCGGTGCGCCATGCTGGGCGATATATTTGACTCCGAGGGGCTGGCCCGCTACCTGGAAGTCGATTTGCATACGATCGTGGAGTGGGCCAACAGCGGCAAGATCCCCGCGTTCAAAGAGGCCAATGACTGGAAATTTGAGCGCAAGAAGATCGATGAATGGGTTTCCGCCGGAAAGATCGGGTAAGGACTTATGGTAGGCCAAAAATTGCTGACTATCCGCGAGGTGGCCAGTTATCTGAATATCACGGAGAAAGAAGTCGTTGAGCTTGCCGAGCAGGGGGCCATTCCCGCCTACAAGGTGGGAGGCGTCTATCTGCGGTTTAAGAAAGAACAGCTGGATCAGGTCAAGCCTAAAATCAAGCCTAACCAATCGCTTGTTACGATCGAAGGGACCTTGGCCGAAAAGGTCAGGGATTTCGTCTATCACAATGATTTCTATATCCTCTCCTTGGCGGTCATTTTCTTCCTGCTGTATTTTATCGTCAAATTATGAGAACAAGGACATACGCAGACCTTGGTTTTGCCTGCGTAGACACGGACAGGCAAAATAGAAGGGGTTTTCCTGAGGTCGTTTTTTGCCAGAATAAAACGCGGCAAGACATCTTAAAGATAGCCCTGGAATTGAACAAGGATAAATCAGCTCCGCTTTTGTTGACCCGCCTGAAGGCCCCTGATTATAAATTCCTGAAAAAAAAGATCGCAGGGCTCTCCTATCGCGCCGGGGCTCGGGCCGCTTTTCGCAAGGGCAGCGCGCCTGCGCCTTCCCAAAAAGGCGTTGTTCTTGTCGTGACGGCCGGGACCAGCGATATTCCTGTGGCGGAAGAGGCTGTTCTGACGGTCGAGCTTATGGGAGCCGATTGCCGGAAACTTTACGACGTGGGAGTCGCCGGCGTTCACCGGATCCTGGAGCGGGCCAGGCTTTTGAGGCAGGCGGCCGTGATCATTGTTGTGGCCGGGATGGAAGGCGCCCTGGCCAGTGTTGTCAGCGGCCTTGTGAAATGCCCTGTCGTGGCGGTTCCGACGAGTTGCGGGTACGGGTCTAGCTTTGAAGGCTTATCGGCCCTTTTGACCATGCTCAACAGCTGTTCTCCCGGGGTCGCTGTCATGAATATTGATAACGGATTTGGCGCCGGCTATTTCGCCGGTTTGGTGACCCGCTCATGAAGATTTTATATTTTGATCTAGTCGGGGGTATTAGCGGAGACATGATCGTTTCCGCCCTCGTGGACCTCGGCGTTTCCCGCAAAGCCCTTTCAGGTCAGTTGTCGAAATTGGGCATCAAGGGCTGTTCCTTGAAGTTCCACTCTGTCCAGAGAGGCCACCTCAAGGCCCTGAAATTTGATGTTTTGGCGAGGGAGCCGAAGAATTTTTCGTATCGCGAGATCGGGCGCCTGATCCAGTCGAGCGAACTGGCCTCAGGGGTCAAAAAACGGGCCCTGGCAGTCTATGAAACTTTGAAAAAAGCCGAGGAGCATGTGCATGGACGTTCCGAAGACATGCATTTTCATCAGTTGGGCGAGATCGATTCTATCGTGGATATCGTTTGCGCCTGCATCGGTCTGGAGCTTTTGGGCGTCGCCGATATCCTGTACTCCGTCATTCCGCTGGGCCTTAAGACTTCCGGCGCCGTTTCGCGGATGCTCGAAGGCCAGCGTGTTTATTTTACGGACTGGGCCTTTGAGAATGTCACCCCCACGGGAATGGCTTTTCTGAAAACCCTGGGCCGGCAGGTCCGGCAGGGCACTCATTTTCTATACGGGCGCAGCGGCCTGGGCGCCGGAGCAAACGACCCTTTTGAAGTCGGCAATGTGGTCAGGGTGGCGGAGCTGGCAGGCGCGCAAACGGCTGCAGGCGAGGAGATCCTTGTTATGGAGGCCAATGTGGATGATCTCAACCCCCAGGTTTTTCCCCTGATATTCGAACGGCTCTTTGCCGCCGGGGCCCTGGATGTGTTTGTCCAGAACGTCCTTATGAAGAAGTCGAGGCCCGGTTTTTTGCTCACGTGCTTGTCAGACCGGGGAAATTTCGATAGAATGGCGGCAATTGTGTTCCGGGAAACATCCACAATCGGCCTGCGGTATTATCCTGTCAGCCGTCTGAAGCTGGAGCGTTCAACGGCGCGCGTGTCCGTCCTCGGCCAGGGGGTAAGGATTAAAAACGTTGTCACGCCATCAGGGTCCAAAAGAGGTGTTCCTGAATACGAGGATTGCCTGGCGGTCGCGCGGAAAACCGGCCGGCCGCTTGTTGAGATCATGGAGTTAGCCAAAAGGAAGGTCTAGTATGGCCCTTTCCGGGCTGGATATTTATAAGCTTCTGCCAAAAACAAACTGCAAGAAATGCGGTTTTCAGACATGCCTGGCGTTCGCCATGCAACTGGCGAAGAAGGCCGTCAGCCTGGACAAATGCCCATTGATCAGCGATGAAGTCAGGGCAACCCTGGAAGAGGCTTCTTTGCCGGCCATCCGCCTTGTGGAGATCGGCTCCGGGGAGACGAAGGTTTCCGTAGGGCGCGAAACCGTCCTGTTCCGGCATGAGGAGAAATTTCATCATCCTACGGCGGTGGGTTTTATCGTCGAAGACTCTGTTTGCGGGGCGGAATTGGAAGAAACGTTTCGCCAGATCGAAGCTTTGCGTTTTGAGCGGGTGGGCGAGTTGATCAGAGGCAATCTGGTCGCTTTGAAGCAAACAGGGCCGGATTCCCGCTTTGTCGAACACGTCAGGTTGACAGCTTCCCGCCTGGCCCTGCCGCTTGTCCTGATGGCCTCTTCGGCGCGCGGATTGAAGGAGGCCTTGCTGGAATGCGCAGGGAGGAGGCCCTTGGCTTATTGCGACAATCCCACGCAGGCGCAGGATTTTGTTTCCCTGTGCAGAGAATTCAAGGTGCCTTTGGCTTTGCGCGCGGCTTCCCTGGAGGAGTTTTCTCAGACGACAAAAAAGATAACGGCTTCAGGTTTTTTTGATCTTGTTTTGGACATTCCGCCTCTATCCCTGGCGGACCGGCTTTGGTTGTTAACACAGGTCCGCAGGCTGGCAATCAAAAAGGGCGATCGCAGCCTGGGTTTTCCGACCATGGCGATCACCGGGGCCTCTGACGCGGGTTCTGTTGCTGAGGCCTCCGCGTATCTGACAAAATACGCCAGCATTATCCTTTTGAGAAGCAGGCGGCCTGAGCATATCCTGCCCCTTTTGACCTTGCGACAGAATATTTATACGGACCCCCAGAAACCTTTGCAGGTTGAGCCTAAAGTCTACGCGGTGGGAGCGGCCTCCGTGGATTCGCCGGTTCTTATCACCACGAACTTTTCTTTGACGTATTACACGGTCCTGGGGGAAATCGAATCCAGCCGGGTTCCCAGCCATCTTGTCTGCATGGATACGGAAGGAATGTCGGTTTTGACGGCCTGGGCCGCGGAAAAGTTCAACGCCGAAAAGATTTCCGGAGCCCTGGGCAAATTCAAGCTCTCTGAGATCGTTCGGCATAAAAACCTGATCATCCCAGGCTATGTGGCCATGATGAGCGGGGACCTGGAAGAGCAATCGGGCTGGCGGGTGATCGTCGGGCCGCGGGAGGCTTCAGGGCTGCCTTCGTTTCTCAGGAACCTGTCTTAGGAAAATCTTAAACTATGGAACAATGCGTTGTCACGTTTTTGCCGGACGGCAAAAAGGCGGTCGTGGACAAGGGGACCAGCCTGTTATCCGCCGCCATTTCGGCGCATATCCACCTGAATTCCAGCTGTGGCGGAGACGGTGTCTGCGGCAAATGCCGCGTTCTTGTCAAGAGCGGGTCTGTCCATGCCGAACCTTCGGGCCGCATCCGCCCCCAGGAAAGGAAGCTAGGCATGACCCTGGCATGTCAGACCCTGGTTGAGTCCGACATGACGGTTGAAATTCCGCCGGAATCCCGGCTTGATTTGAGTTCTTTGAGCAGGGAGGAGCTGGCCTTAAGGCTTAAAGGCGTGTACGCGCCTTCAGAAGACGCGCCCCAGGCGCAAGGCGAGGGCCTGGGTGCGTGCGGTTTTGCCTTCGCGCCCCTGGTCCAAAAGATATTCTGCGAGCTCCCCGTTCCTGATTTTAATGATAAACTCAGCGATCTTGAACGGGTCTGCCGGTGCGTTCAGGATAAGGAGGGTGAGCGGCCTGTCCATACGGGCCTATCCAATATCAGAAAGCTGGGGGAAATGCTGCGGGCCAGCGACTGGAAGGTGACCGTGACTGTCTGTGGCAAGGGGCCGGTTCTGGAGATCCTCAATATTGAGCCGGGCAACAGCGCCGGCAGGAATTACGCTTTTGTTTTCGACATAGGGACGACGACGATCACCGGGCAGCTTGTTGATCTCAACGGCGCGAAGGTCATGGGCACCAAAGCGACATACAACAGGCAGGCGACCTTCGGTTCCGATATCATTACGCGCATCATTTACGCCCAGGTTCCCGATGGGCTTGAAAAACTTCATCACGCGGTCGTGGACGTTCTGAATGAAATGATCGAGTCTTTCGCGGAGGAAGCCCGCGTTGATCTTAACGATGTGACTTGTGTTTGCGTGGCCGGGAATACGACCATGATCCATCTTCTGCTGCGGATCGACCCGGCGCATATCCGTAAGGAGCCTTATGTCCCTACGGCCAATTTCCTGGCGCCTGTCCGGGCGGCTGAAGCGGGAGTGAAGATCAGCCCTCATGGCCAGCTTTTTTGTCTGCCGGGCGTCTCAAGTTACGTGGGAGGGGATATTACGGCGGGGGTGCTTTCCTGCGGGATTTTTTGTTCCCCGGATCTGGAACTTCTGATTGACATAGGGACCAATGGAGAGATCTGTCTGGGAGGCACGGACTGGCTGATCAGCTGCGCGGCCTCGGCAGGACCCGCGTTTGAAGGCAGCGGCATGACCTGCGGCATGCGCGCGGTGCGGGGCGCTGTTCAGACCGCGCGGGTGGATCCGGAAACCCTGGACGTGAAGTGCGAGACGATCGGCGGAGACGTTCCGCGCGGGATTTGCGGGTCGGGCTATATTGAGCTTATCTCGCAGCTTCTGAAGGCGCGGGTGGTCGATAAAAACGGCAAGATCAACCGGGAGAGGAAGTCCGCGCGCCTGAGGCCTGGCGTATCGGGATTTGAATTTGTGGTTGTTTTCGCCCATGAACACGGCCTGGAAAACGATATTGTTTTGACCGATGCCGACCTGGATAATTTCAAAAGGGCAAAGGCTGCCATCTATTCGGCGGTTTCCCTTCTGGTCAGACATATGGATTTTTCCATCAATGATCTTGCGAAGATTTTTATCGCGGGCGGCTTCGGCACGGCCCTGAATGTGGAAAGCGCGGTGTCTGTGGGTCTGATCCCTGACCTGCCTGTGGAAAAATATGTTTTTGTCGGCAACAGTTCCCTGGCCGGGGCCAGGCAATATCTTTTTTCCCGCCAGGCCGCCGTTAAATGCGATACGATGGCGGCCAATATCACCTATTTTGAACTTTCGACGGACGCGGCGTATATGGATGAATACATGGCCGCTTTGTTCTTTCCGCATACGGACCAGATCCGTTTTCCCCATGTCAGATATTAAGGGCAAAAGCGAGGTGATCGTGATCGCGGGCAAGGGGGGCGTGGGCAAGACGACGCTGGCCGCGCTGTTGACCTTGTATTTGTCCCAAAGGAACCCTTCGGCCGTTCTGGCCATAGACGCCGACCCCAACAGCAATCTGGGGGATGTTTTGGGCTGCGGACAGGCCGCCACGGTCGCCGATATCATCGAGGAAGTCTCCAAAAACCCCGAGCGCGTGCCCCAGGGCATGGGCAAGGACGCGTTCATCGAATACCGGATCCACGAGGATATAACGGAAAACAAGGGATTCGATCTTCTTGTCATGGGCAGGCCTGAAGGGCCAGGCTGTTATTGTTATATCAACAATGTGCTCAGGAATAGCTTGGCCAGGCTGACAGGCCATTACGGATATGTCATCATCGACAATGAGGCCGGTTTGGAACATTTCTCCCGGAAGACGACACGCGCCTGTTCCCGCTTGATGGTCGTTTCCGACGCGACGGGAGTAGGCTTGCGTTCCGCAGGGCGGATGTTTGAACTGGTCGAAGAACTGGGAATAAGGGCCGACAAGCGTTACCTATTTGTCAACAAAACAGCGGCCAAAAAAGACGCGGAGGATTTTAAAAAGAGATTCAGGGTGGATTTGGTTTTGACGATTCCCTGCGATGAAGCGGTCGCGGGTTTATCCGAGAAGGGTGAGCCTTTAACGGGTCTAAGCGCCGGTTCCGTTATGCGCAAGGCCGTGGCAGCCGCCGGAGAGGAGATATGGCCGAGGAGCTGAATTTTTCCATGAAGTGGCAGCAACCGATCTGTGAACTTCAGCTGGGCGCCGGGAGCCAGGAGGGCGGAAGCCGTTCGGTTGTCCTTCGCGCAGGCGGGGAGACCGGTTTGCCGTTTCTTTTCAAGGAAGGCTCTATGCCTCACAAGCCGTTGATTGCCGCCGAAGTTACGGACGCGCCTGAGGAGGACCTGCCTGAAACGCTGCGCCAGGACCTCAAAGGGCTTCTGGAGGACCCCGTTCTTTGGTCGAAGAAGATGCTGGAGGTTGGCGCGGACCTTATTTGTCTTAAATTGTCCGGCATTCATCCGGATGGCCGGGCAAGGTCGGTCGATGAATCGCTGACTCTTGTGAAGGGCCTCTTGTCGGCTGTCGGCTGTCCGCTGATCATCCTTGGCTGCGGTCATTCCCAGAAAGACAATGAGGTGTTGCCCGCTGTTTCGGAAGCGGCCAGGGGGGAAAAAATTCTTTTCGGGGACGCTTTGCAGGAAAACTATAAGACATTGACCGCCGCATGCATCGCCGATGGGCACAGTGTTATTGCCGAATCCCCTATCGATGTGAATATCGCCAAGCAATTGAATATATTGATTTCCGATCTTGGTATGCCGCTCGATCGCATTGCCATCAACCCGACGATCGGCGCGTTAGGCTATGGTCTGGAGTACGCCTATTCGATCATGGAGCGGGCGCGGAATGCCGCGCTTTCAGGCGATAAAATGCTGGCTATGCCTTTTGTCTGTTTTGTGGGACAGGAGACCTGGAGGACTAAAGAATCCAAGGTGCCGCAGAAAGACTGTCCCACCTGGGGCGACGCCCGCCAGAGGGGCATCCTGTGGGAAGTGGTAACGGCCATGGCCATGCTCCAGGCCGGAGCGGATATCCTGACTTTGCGGCATCCGGAGTCCATCCGCATGGTGAAGTCAGAGATTGCGGAGTTGATGAAACGCGGGGCTTAGAAGGTTTTTGGGGCAGGTCTATGTATATTATCGGCGAATTGATTAATGGGATGTATGGGGATGTGAGGGAGGCCTTGGTGCGAAAGGACGGGAATTTCATCCGCGACCTCGCGCGCAGGCAGGTTAACGCCGGAGCTGATGCCCTGGATATTAACTGCGGCCCTCTTTCAAAAGACCCTGTCAAGGACATGGTTTGGCTGGTGGAAACGATCCAGGCGGAGGTTTCTGCTGTGTTGTGTCTGGATAGTACAAAGCGCGCCGTCATTGAAGCAGGTCTTGACGTCTGCCGGGGCAAAGCCATCATCAATTCTTCTTCAGCGGACGAAGATAAGCTGGCGGGTTACCTGGAGCTGGCGAAAACAAGAAACGCGTCATTGATCGCCCTGACGATGGACAGGAATGGTGTGCCTCAGAATAAGGAAAAACGCCTTGAACTGGCTGCGCAGATCCTGGATTCGGCCTCGCGCGCCGATTTTCCACTGACAGAACTCTATCTGGACCCGGTCCTTATGCCGATTAATGTTGCCCAGCAGCAACTTTATGATATACTGCAGGTCATAAATGATTTTAGATTGTTATCCGCGCCTGCAGTCCAGACGGTTTTAGGTCTAAGCAACATTTCCCAGGGAGCAAAAAGCCGGCACATCATCAACAGGACTTTTTTGGTCATGGCCCAGGCCCTGGGGTTGTCGGCCGCCATTCTCGATCCATTGGACAAAGAGTTGATGCAGGCGCTTGTGACAGGTGAGCTCATTTTGAACAAAACGATCTATTGCGATTCCTACATTGACGCTTATCTGAAAAGCAAAAGATAGAGTCATAGAGTTATTGAGTTTATAGAGTTTATTGAGTTGCTTGAGTTACTTGAGTTCATTGAGTTTGTTGAGTTGTTGGAGTTTATTGAGTTACTTTTAAGATTATTGTTTTTTGATTTGATGATAAATTTGGCGGAGTAGCGACCGAAGGGAGTCCTGAGCGAAGCGAAGGGCTTTAGCCTGATAGAGGCGGAAAAGTCCACCTCCGGATTTAAGATTATTGTTTTTTTGATTTCACGATAGATTTGGCGGAGTAGCTCAGCCTGATAGAGCACGCGGCTCATACCCGCTTGGTCGGTGGTTTAAATCCACTCTCCGCCACCATTTTCCTGTTCGAAAGCCGACTTCCCTCGTAACTTATCATAAAAATCTCTTCGAAATTTTTATGATACTTGGCGGGATTTTCCGCCCCGCTGTGCGGGCGAGACGGGCGCTGGATGCCGACTGCGTCGGCACATTAAGTCGCTCACCCCGCTTCGTTTCACTTCGCGGGATATCGCTGAATTGTACATTAAGTTGCTCACCCCGCTTCGTTTCGCTTCGCGGGATATCGCTGAATTGTACATTAAGTCGCTCACCCCGCTTCGTTTCACTTGGCGGGATTTCGCTGAATTGTACATTAAGTCGCTCACCCCGCTTCGTTTCACTTGGCGGGATTTCGCTGAAT